>Ga0155756_114_pt1 | contig 56554 bp, 43 predicted proteins | sample RifCSPlowO2_01_FD_107410 | JGI IMG/M metagenome (GOLD analysis project Ga0155756, IMG submission 107410) | Candidatus Nomurabacteria bacterium RIFCSPLOWO2_01_FULL_33_24
TGGGTTTCTTTTAGTATGATTATTTCTTTTGGACTAATTGAAATAGAATTATGAACAACAGGACAAAGAACAATTTCTCCCAAATTAGTATCGCTGGAACAAATTGGAATTAGTTCTAAAGATGAATTAAGATGTTGTAAACTGTTTATTTTAGTAATCCCAAAAACATTAAGTTTGGCATAAAACTCCTGCAGAGGTGCCTCTCCTCCGCCTGGAGGTGCCTCTCCTCCACCTGCTTCTTCGCCCCTTCCCGGTCCTTGAGCTAAAACTGTCGGGGTTTTAATTAATTTTTTTGAAAAAAAAGTCAGAATATTTTTCCCAATATTTGGATATTGAAAAGCGGTATTATTTTGTTGACTTTCCTGATACTCACCTTGTTGCTCTTGTCCCGGAATTGGAATCCCCGGATAACTTTGGGCACTTAAGGAGGGATCGCCAACAACTACCACGTCATTCGTCCCGACAGACAGCCAAGTATTATAATAAGTAGCCAAACTACCTAACTCTAAACCACCATTCTTTGTTTGGTCAGTTGGACCAATATTTAAAGGGGTTGGCGTATTATTAGCTGGGGGGATTACTCCTATGGGTGGCCCATTCCAGGCATGCAAATAACTAAAACCAATACTCAAAACAAAACCTATTAAAGCAATCTTTGCTATGGTCATTAAATCTTTTTTTATATTTTTGGTATTCATTCTCATGACTAATTTTACTATAAATCTATATTTCTTCAAAGATTATCTCTGGTAGTGGATTAATAGGGCTATTATTTGTAAGAATCACTGAGTCAGAAACATAGACAGAAGGATCAATCTCGCTCTGACAAGTAATAGTGAGAGTAACGGGTCCAGGATAAGGACTAACAATAACGCTAGTCTTTGTCCCAGAAGTTGCAAAATTAGTGTCAGTATTCCAAACAGGAGCACCAAAAGAACTTGTGGCATTACAACTATTAGCTAATAAATTATTCCCAGACCAGCGTAAATCAACTGTCCCCGGAATCATATCTTGAGGAGGAACATTGGCAGGATCAGGAATAAAATTACTATAAGTTAAGTTTACTGTTGGAGTTAAAATTTGTTGAGAAACAACTTCTGTATCAAAGAAATGATTATTAGAAGAATCAAGACAATCTATTACATAAACGGTTGGGTTCTCTGGGGTTTCTACTTCAAGAACTGGCCCCAAAGGACTATTAGAAGTATTAGGGATAGCAATCGCTGTTCCTGTCCCAGCAGGATCCCAGTTAGCAGTTGTAATTTTCCCAGAATAATTAGAGATATCCGAGGAAGGAAGAAGGGCAGAAATTCTTGGAATAAAACTATTGTCAAAACTGTAAGCTAAACAGCTGTTGAGGTCACCAGGAGCAAAAGTATTCGTTCCCCACCTAAGACCAGTTTCATATTTTAAACTAGCAGGATTGAAAGGAGCCGGAGTTAATCCAGACAAAGCTTGAAGGTAAAGATTCCCTTCGGGATTATATTCACATGGCAAAGGCGAACCTGTGTTGGTAGCTAAAGGATCACTACAATAACCAGACATATAAATACAATCACCGTCAGAATTAATAGTCATTCCGGCTGGTAAACTATTTTGAGTTCCTAGAATATTAGGACACCAGTCTGGACCAGGATCAGGAAGACAATTACCATCAACTAAATTAAATCCAAGGGGAACAACTAATTGAATATTTGGGATATTTGGACAAACATCTTCTGGTGGCAAAATTGTGATGGTGGTGGTATCAGCCACAATATTTTCATTTCTTATTTTATTATCAGGACTTGAGGAGGTAATTATCTTAAATCCTGTCGTCTCTGACCATAAAATAATTGTTCGGTTAGTTGAATCTCTTGGATCAACTACCGCAGTAATATTAAATATTCCATTAGGAGAATTATCGGGATGGGAATTAATATCATCTGTTATTTCAGCAACAATTGTAGAAATACTTGTCCAAAATCCCTTTCGTTTAGTGATTAAGATACCGTTGATAGTTATTTCATAATCAATTGTTCCTCCTGTTTCAAATATTATTTTAGAAATCAAAGTATCGGCATTAGGATCATTTCTCAGACACTCAATATCATACTCTTTTACCACTGAGGTATTATTAGTATTTGTATTTACTAAATCTGTTTGGAGAATTGTTTCGCGCCCGGTTGGATCAACTAATAAACTATAATTCCAATCTACTCCGAGAGCGGAACAACTGCCGGGTTTGGTGTCAGAACCAGTCCATTCAAGAACAGCATCTGCTCCGGGAGCAGAAGGAACAGTAATATCATCATAATAATTTCCGGCTGGGAGAGGATCGGTGGCTTCGGTATTTTTAGCTTTAATATCTATATTAGCTCCGAGTAAAACTGGAACACTGTCATTGACTGTTCCTCCAAATTCATCATCACAAGTAATAGTGAAAGTAGCTGATTGAGTAAGATTTATACCAACAAAAGCTAAGCCACTTCCTGGGGTTGGAGCATTATCAGAAAGACTTTGCCCATTATACCACATAGGGATGCCAGCATTAGATGGAACAACCGAGGCAACACAACTTCCTGAAACAATATTTCTTGTTTTCCAAGTTAGTTTTATTAACCCACCAGTAGCAGGTAAACTCAAAGAATTTTTTCCATCTGCCCTAATATCAACAATAGGAACTGTGGGAGGAAGAACATTAACATAAGCTTTTTGGTCGGCTGTCTTTTCTGTTGCTTCTGTTGCTAACCCGGAAACTCCTTGACAAGAAGTTTGGTAAACAAAAACTTTAGTTCCTATTAATGTTTGAACATCTCCAGTCGTCCCATAGTTAGTAATAATAAATTTAGAATTATTTGTATTTTTAATATCTAAGGTAATAGTAATAGTGTTATTTCCGTTCCAAACAGCGGTTACTCCTGAAGAATATTTTTTGTAATTAATCTCATTTGTCAATGTTTCAGCGTCAGCTACTAAATCTCCAGAATAAGTGACACTATCAATAGTTGCTCCATTGAGTTCAACCTTAAAACGACCTCCAAAAATAGAATTTTCTGTTAAAGTAATAATTCTACTAAAAATTGAGTTGGTTGGAGAGAAAGTAGAACGAAAAGTAGGAAAACCCATACTATCTCTACTTAAGTCTTTTACCGGGAAAGAGTTAATAAGAACTGTTTCATTCTTGGCCATCGCCACTACCTCATTTGAAACATTATTATTAGGATCGTTGATTTCATTGGCTAGATTAATAGCGGAATTACTTAATGGAACAATTAAGGGAGTACTGATTGGATTATTATTGATAGCTAAACCGAAAGTGCCACTATTTCCACTCAAAACAACTCCCGCTAAATTGGTGTAAGATGATTGAATAATAATTTTAGCGTTATCTCCATAAACAATATTATTGGTCATATCCTCTATGGTAAATTGAGAATTTGAATAAACAGTAATTATATTTCCTGATGAGATGGCATTGATGCCAGTAGTGCCAGAATTTGAATTAATCAACGAAACTAAATTTGAAGCGGATAAGGTAAGATTATTATTAACTGTTTTATCATAAGTATTACTATTAATTTTTAGATGAAAAGTTCCGCTAGTTCCATATAATTGAGCACTGGCTGATAAAGTATTAGAAGCAATGGTTCCGCTATTATTTAAGACTCCTGTGGTATTAAGCCCTGGACCAGGATGAAGCGGATTTTGGGTCGCGTGCCAACTTGGATCAGTCCAATTCCAATCACTACTAGAACCATAATTATTTGTGGATACGCAAGTGCTATAATCAACATTTCCACCCCACCACCTAATATCAACTTCACTTCCAGAAGGAACATTGATAAGAGTATCTGGTCCAGAGGGTGTCTTTTCAACAGTTAAATTAACATAAGGATCTGGGAGAACATCAACAGTAACTTCTTTAGGAGTCCCATCACAAGTAAGAATATATTTATAAGTATCAATTAAGGCAATGGTCATATTGGCAGGATTATATGAGTCTGTATAGAAACCATTATTTAATTCAAAATTATCAGCCCCATCAGTAATAGAAAATGGCGTTGGTGAAGTAATTACAATTTTTGAACCAAAAGCTGTTGCTGTTAAGTTTGGAACAGTTGTTTGAATATCATTTATAAACAAAGCTATTAATTCTGCATCACTATCTGTGTCACCTGAGGCTAAAAATGGCCCAAAATGATTACCATTAATAACCAACCAAAATTGATCATTAGTTCCAAGATCAATCCCCTCAATTCCTCCTGATAAAGTAACAATTGCTTTTTTGGTATAGGCTTGAGTACCATCATTAATTAAAGGACCTTGTGTTTCTTGACCTCCTAAAGGATTTTTATTTCCACTCCAGTTTCCAGTAGCTAGACAGCTAGACATATCTGTCGCTTCCCAAGTTAGTTCTGCCTCTGCTCCTGAAGGAATAACAATGCTGTCTGTTGGAGTATTCGGACTTGGTTTGGTATCTGGATCATCGCTTTTTACATCAAAAGTTATTCCTGAAGTATCTTCCTCCTCTGGAAGAACAGTCACATATACTTCTTTTTTATCTATCATTCCTCCGGTTCCCGGAACTCCTTCGCATTGAACTTCGTAGGCTTTAACTACTGTCCCTAAAGTCAGTTTTGGAGAAGAAGTTGTAATATCAAAAGTACCAGCCTGAGTAGCAACACTCTCAAGATTTACTTTAATGGTCTTGCCATTTGGAATAGCAATAATGCCAGGAATAGTATTTAATTTGGTTGATAAGCCAGAGGCATCATTTACTAAGTTTGAAGGATCAGAGGGATTTTGATATTTTGTTATTCCATTTACTTCTATTCCCCAAGTATCTCCAGAACCTGTTGCGTTTCCAGACAAAGTAAGCATTTTTGTATAGGCATCAATAGTACTAACTGAAATTGAATTAATGCTACTGGAAGTAGTATCTTTAGTTGGGAATGAATTAATAATAACAACATTATTTTTAGAAATTGCGGTTACTAATTCAGAAACAATCGGATCAGAGTTTATGGCATCTCTTAGGGCATTAGCAATTGCTGATTTTGTGCTCTCAGAAGCAGAGATTGGAGATCCATCAATTTCAATTTCATAAGTTCCTCCGATATCATCAATTGTTACTGTCGCTAATTGAACAGAGGATGTCCCAGCCCCATTGTTCTTCAGGAAATTATTTGTTTCTGCTGATCCTGCCCCTAATCCAAAAGGAGGTAAAACTTTGGTAGCATGATACCCGGGACCTTGCCAAATCCAATTAGAATCTCCGTCATTGTTGCGCGCCCTGCAATTATTAGTATCATATTTAACATTATTTCCCCACCATTTTAGCCTGACTCGTTCTCCCGCTGAATTAGGACTAATAGAAACAACTGAACTTGGACCAACATTAGTAATAGTTCCTTCAACAGTAAGTCCAACTTCTGGCTCTGGCAAAACAGTGACTGTAACACTTTCAGGATAATTATTTCCAGCAACATCCTGACAAGTTAAGATATATTCATAAGTATCAACTAGGGCAATATTGATAATTAGATTTCCTCCGATTGTTCCTTCGTAACCATAATAACTTCCGGGATTAGGATTAGGTCTTTTTTCAGTAATTGTAAACCACGAAGAAGAACTAGAAACTTCTATGGTATTTGTCCCGGTAGAAACAGCTGTTATATATCCCGGAAATGTGTCGTTAATTTTATTAATTAAAGCAGTATAAGAATCAGTAAAATTATTATTAAAGGGAACTTCAACGGCTGTTCCTTCAATAATGACTCCAAAATAATTTCCAGAATTTCCCGATAAAGTCAAGATTGCTTTTTTGGTGACAGTTTGAGTGCCATTATTAATTAATATTCCTGTTGATTCCCCTTCTGTCCAAGGATCATTAAGATTAACTCTGGTTGGGGTGCTAGTTAAAACATCTGGAGTAATTCCCATTCCAGACAAAGTTACAATTTCGCCATTAGCAATGGCGTTAATGTTTGGCAAAGAATCCCAATCACTAGCAAAAGCGTGAGCTGCTTGAGCTGATGATGCGAAAGATTTAGTAACATAACCCTGCCCCGGAAGATTAATCTTAATTCTAAATTGTCCAGATCCAGAAAAAATAATATCTCTCTGGAAAGTGGAAGAGATCCCTCTAGGACCTGTTCCCATAGGAGCGGCCCAATCTCCGCTGGCTTGACAACTGGTCATGTCCCCCATAGACCATTTTAATAAGGCTTCCGCTCCCGAAGGAATAATAATATCGGGATAGGCGACGGGAGAAGGAGAAGGTTGAGTATTTGGATTATCACTTTCTACGGTAAATATTCCCGACGAAGACCCAATTTCAACTCCGGTTGGAAAAACAGAAACAAAAGCGCTATCAAAAACTTCAGAATCAGAATTAGGAACTCCTCCACAATAAAGATCGTATTCATGAACAACCGTTCCAACAACAAAATCTCCGCTGGTAGTAATATCTTTTTGAAGTTTAAAATAAGAACCATTATAATTTGTATCAATTGAGTTGAGAGTGATATAAATATCCGCTCCCTCCGCTTTAGCCGTAAAGTATTTATTAAGGCTATTATCATTATTTATTTTATTTGCCAAATCTTGAGCATAATCAGAAAATGGAAGAATTGGGGTCTGCCAAGATAAAGAAGATATTGAGATACCGTTAATTTCAATGCCATATTTTTGAGAACCATTAGTTAAACTATTGGTAATAGTTACTTTCCTCGCCCTAGAAGAAGAAATGGGGTTTATTGTTATTTTATTTGAAAGACTGGACTTATCAACAATCCGAAGGGAAGAAATAATTATTTCTCCATCCACTACCGTTGCAACCACCTCTTGATTAACAGATGAATTATTATTTATATTTGTAGCTAGAGTTGAAGTATCGCTCCCCGTAATTACCGTTCCATTAATTTCCACTCCGGCTGTTCCTGAATTAACCACAACCGATCCAAGTTGAGTCTGAACAGGTTGGATAATTAATTTTACATCTCCAGAACTATTATCTAAAACATTAAGAAAATTACCGCTATCTTTTCTAATAATAATTTGTGATCCACTTACTGAAGCTGAGTATTGCGAATGGGAATCAATAGCATCACTTAATTCAGCTATTGGATCAGGAACACTAGATAAAACTGAGAAATTATTACTAAAATCAACCGTTAATTTAAAAGTTCCAGTAGCTCCTGTGGATTTTGACAAGGCAACGCTCATAATATTCATATCGCTCTTAATTAAACCTCCATCACCAGTATTTTCCACGGGAACATTAAGATTTCCTCCCGGGCCAGGTGGCGATAATAAGGGTTGAGTAGCGTGAAAACCGGCGCTTGTCCATTGCCAATCTCCGGGGGGAGTATTTCTTGCATCATAATTATTCTTAGCCCAACAAGTGTCATAATTGACATTATGAGCCCACCATTGAATATCAATCGTTTCTCCGTCAGAAACTGCTTCTGCTTTTCTATAAACTAGGTCTGATGATTTCTTCACGGATAAATCATTGTCTGCTTCAGGAAGAACATTCACAATAACTTTTTCAGATGGGGTAATCGGAGTCCCACTTGAATCATTACAACTTAATTCATATTCAAAAGTTTTAACTAAGGCTATTGCCAAATTTGCGATTCCGGTTGAATCAACCGCTTGTCTAATTGTAAAAGGAGAAGAAGAGATTATCTCTATTAATGGAGCGGAGGGGTCTGGTTGAGAGGCGATAAGATTAGGTATTCCCAAATTATTAATTTCTATCACAATGAAACCAGTATCGACTTTTTTATCAAAAGAAGAAGTAACAAGGTTTGTTGTATAATCTGTTCCTCCTATTCCAAAAATAATTTTATATTCTCCGCCCGTCGTGCTTGGTTCTACGGTTAAAATTGCTTTTTCGGTGTCAGTCGCTGTTCCGTCATTGATTAAAGGCCCCTCTGTTTCACTGCCAGAATCAGCTTTACTGCCAGTAGTAGTCCAATCACCAGAAGCAAGACAAGATCCCGGATCAATATCGGTAGCGACCCATTCCAAATCAATTTCCGCTCCCGAGGGAATAATAATATCGGAATAGGCGGCGGGAGAAGGAGAAGGTTGAGTATTTGGATTATCGCTTTCTACTGTTAGAGTTATTCCGGTTTGAGGTTCGATTCCTATCGGCAAAACAGTCACATAGGCCTCTTCATAAGCGGTAGTTCCATCCACTCCCAAACAATTAAGATTGTATTCTCTAACTTTTGTCCCCACCGTGACATCTCCAGTCATCGTTGAACTCTTAGTTAAAGTAAAGGCAGAAGCAGTATTACTATTATTAGAGGCATTGAGAGTAATAGTAATTTTATTTCCATCTAAGGTGGTGGTTGTGCCAGCTATAGATATTAGATTAAAAATTTCAAGAGCGGCCTCAGTAGCTGTTTCTCCCGGACCAAGAGGATAAGAATAAGAGGATCCATTAATCTCAACCTTAAAAGTGTCTCCTGAACTTCCTCCGGTGAAGGTGATTGTTTTTGTTCTAGTTGTCGGATCAGAAAGAGAAGAAACTGTTGTTGTGGCTGGATTATTTGGTCCAAAATCAATGTGGCCAACAACACTAAGGGCGGTAATTATTACGGTAGTTCCTTCTCGGTGAGCAATTACTTTTTTGTTAACAGAAGTATTTGTATTTATGGCAATAGCCAGATTTTTAGCTATTTTCCCTTCAGATAAAGCTGGGGAAAAAGCAACACTAATCGGAGTCCCGTTAATAATCGCTCCATAGAAGGCAAGATTAATACTATTATTTACTGTAATTGACCCTAACTTTGTAGCAATTGATTCAATCATAATGTGAGCATTGCCACCAGAGGTAGAGGAGGAATCAATATTAAATAAAGTTGAAGAACTTAAAGTAATTACTGGACCATTTTGAGTGGTAGTTAAACCAGTAATCGCCAATGAATCAATTTCATTCTTTAAACTAAGAGCATCGGCTGTAAGATCTCCAGTGGCCGAGACATTAATAGGTTGGGAATTAATTTTTATTTCAAAAGTGCCAGCGGTTCCTGATAAAGTAGCCGAAGCCACAGTCGTATTAGCGGTTAATCCATCATTTTCTAATTGAAAAGTTGCTTGAGTTCCTATCCCTGAAGGATCAAGGGGTGGTTTGGTGGCGTGAAAACTAGGAAAACCATTAAACCACCAATCAGAGAAGGACCCATAATTATTAGCGCCATAACATTGGTTGTATTTTACATTATGAGCCCACCATTTAAGAATCACATCATCCCCGTCATAAACAACAGCTGTCGATGGACTAGCAGAAAATGGGTCATCAACTATCAAGCTAACTGATGGTTTTGGAAGAACAGTGACGGTGACACTTTCTGGATAATCATTTCCACCAGCATCATGACAAGTTAAGATATATTCGTAAGTATCAACTAAGGCAATATCAATATTCCCGTCTCTGTATGCGTCACTTGTATTAAAATCGGTAACAGAGAAAGGTCCGCTAACTGATTCTAAAATCATGACATATGGATTTAACGGGTCTTTGCTGGCAAGAACAATTGGGCTTAAAACTGGATCAGCATTTATATATAAAACCATGGCATCAACGGCTAAATCGGCAGTGGTGGAAGAACTTTTTATGACTGAGTAGATGTTATTGATAGTAATTTCAAAAGTACTGTCATAGCCTGAGAAAGTTAGAATTGCTTTTTCGGTGTCAGTAGCTATCCCGTTATTGATTAAGGGAGAAGTTAATTGAAAACCTGAAGTATTAATCGCATTGCTCCAATCTCCGGAAGCATCACAGCTGGTCATATCGGTTGTTGACCAAACTAATTTAGCTATCTCTCCTGAATTAATAGTAATATCAGAAGCGGAAGCAGGAGGATTAGGATCTCTCTCAACGGTGAAAGTTAAACTAGGGTTAATTCGTTTTCCAGCCGGGAGAATAGTGACATAACTATAATCTTCTGTTGAAAAATTGGTAGAAGAAATCCCCTCACAAGAAAGCTGATAACTATGGACAGTTGTTCCGATGGTGATGGCCCCGACGGTAGAACCGCCATCAATAATTTCAAAGAGGGGAGCATCGGAATTATTTATCTCTGAAGTCAGAGTAATAACATTGTATTTGGAGGAAAAATCTACATCACTGTGACTCTGAGTCAAATTACTACCTAAATTATGGGCTTCCTGATGAAGAGTTTTGGTATTGATTGTCTCTGAAACCGGAGAAGGACTGGTAAATGATAATTTATTTAGGGAAGCCTTAAAAGACCCGGTAACAAGATTACTGGTCTTATCTAAGAAAATCTTTTTTTCTCTGGCAGAAATTGAACTAATTGAAATATCGGCACCAGAAAGAGGAAGAATATCTTTTTTGATTTCTGTTTTAAAAGAGTTTATAATGACTACATTTTGTTCGGCAGTTGCCCCAACACTAGAAACAAAAGTGGAATTAGAAACCGAGGGAGCAGAACCACTATTATCTTCATTTATTTTTTCTGCTAAATCTTGGGCTGTGGTATTTTTATCTGTATTCCAAGGAACGGAAGAAGTGATTCCGTTAATTTCAACAACCACTGTTCCACTAGTTCCATTTATGGTAATGGTTGCCAGTCGAGTAGTAATTGATTCAACAGAAATAAAAGCATCTCCCCCAGAAGTATCTAAGGCGTCAATATTAAAAGAATTGGTGTCATCATAAATATCACTATTAGATTTAATTGTTATTATCTCATCAACCGCCGTGGCCGAAACGCCAGCAATATCAGCGGTTATTAATCTTGCTAATTCTGTAGCGACTTGAGCTAAAGTTGGATAGGTTGAACCAAGAGTAACACTTTTAGTTATTCCCTTAATCTTTATTTTAAATTCTCCTCCAATATTGCTTCCGGACAAGATGGCGGTAGCAGCGGTAGTAAAAATTAAGCTCCCGTCATTAACCGCCTCTGTTGGGATAATTTGAGTAGTTCCCGATGATCCATCATCTCCTATATTAAACAAAGAACCTGTTGAGGAACTTGTAATTATTATTGTTTTACCATCTGCATCTGTAGGATCAATGGAAGCGGTAACAAAGAAAGCTTCACCATTGGTAGCAATATTGTTTATCTTGTCTTTTAATTTATCGGCTGTTATCTTTAAAGAAGTATCAAATAACTGAATAATCGATTGATCATTAATTCTAATATTAAAATTATTACCAATAATGCCACTAACAAGTTTTATTTTAACTTCTTTAAGAGTTCCAATTCCCTGTTTTCCTGCTACCGGAGTCAAAGACCCTTTATGTCCATGATAACTAGGATCTGACCAATCCCACTCTCTTCCTTGAAAAGAATTTTCTGTGTAACTATTTTCAGCTTGGCAAGAACTGTAATCTACATTATGACCCCACCATTTGAGGCGTCCCCAATCATCACCGCCCATCCAGTCAGGAAGAACAGAATAATCTGCTCCGGAGACAACACTGACCGCCGGTAAAAAGCCCCCTCCGGTATTTTTAGTTCTAGCAGTTAAATCAGAAGTTGGTTCTGGTAAAATTGTAATTGTGGCTGTTTCAGTAAAAATATTATTGTCAACATTGGTACAAATTAAGGTATACTTTTTAACAATTGTGTACCCAATCTCAATATTAGGTGGAGAATTACTATTGACATCTTTTTCTGTCCCTTCGTCTGTGATAGTGAATGGAGTTGTAGAAATAATAATTATTTCTGATGTACCCGGTTCTCGTGATACTGTCATCCCAGAAGCATAGTTATCAATATAAGAAGAAATATAGCTTACCAACATTTGAGCAGTACTTTCGGGACTTGATTGAGCAAAAATGGGACCAATTGGATTTCCATCAATCTTAAGACCAAATTTATCAGAAGAACCAGAAGTGCCTCCCGAGACAGTAAGAATTGCTTTTTCAGTACTAGTAGCTGTTCCGTCATTAATTAAAATTCCCGTGGTTTCTCCTTCGGTTTTTCCAAGAGACATATTTCCTGTCCCAGAGATACTAACGGTAAAAGAAGTAGAGCCGCTAGAATCAATAAAAACTTTAGACGATAAGTTTGACCCGTTATGGGCAGTAGCTTTAATAGCGCTAACCCCGGCAGAATTTATTGCTTGGGCTAAATTATCGGCAGTGGTTGATAAATTAGTATCATAATTTTCGGAGACAGAAATAGAATTTAGAGTGGTATCAGTAGGAATAATATTAAGATTAAAAGTACCAGAAGTTCCAGTTAATGTTACTTCTTGAGAAAGAACAATGGCTGGGTTTGGAGAGTAAGGATTGCGACTGGTTCCCAACCCAAGTCCAATGTTTCCACCGGCCCAATCACTACCAACGCCAGAAGAGGCTGATTCACAGATAAGGGAATCGTCATCGCTGTCCCAAGTTAAAATTGCTTCCGCCCCAGAAGGAACAGTAAGATCAGTAGTTTTCCCAGAGGGATAAGCGTAAGGATCATCACTTTCAGCTTTTAACCCGAGAGAAAAAACATAATCAAGAACTCCCGCATAGACTGTTCTGCTGATACTACTAATAGACCCTAAAGTAGGACAAGAAAGGGTATATTTTCTTACGGTACTGATAACATCCATTTCTCCTGCATCCCCAGTAGTGGAATTAGAAACAGTGAATGAATTTCCTGTTTTTGTTTCAATTAAAATAATACTAATACCAAGGATCTCATCATATAAATGTTTAACTTCTACCAAAGAATTAAGAGTTGGATTATTTTCAATTCTTTCTTTTATATCATCAGTTGTTCCATAGGAAGAATTTTTCCAAGTTGTATTAATGGTTTCTGTCCCAATTGTTATTCCAAAATTTGATGGAAGCCAATGTCCAGCATTCCCCCGGACAGCAATTAATGCCAAATCCGTAGTATTAGAACCAGAACTCAAAAGCGAACCGGTTGATTCTCCTGTTTCAAAAATAGGATCCCCTACTATGGAAAATGATGTGGAATTTGTTGGAATTTTTGGAATAATGGAAACAGTGGTCGCTGGTTTGAATATATTTGCGGCTGCTCCTAACCAAGAATCATAATAACGAGCATAAATAATTAAATCACTACCCTGAGTTTCAGCAAAATATAATGTCTTCAAGGAACCACTATTAATCTTATTAGCTAAATCAATAACTACATTATTTATATTATTATTGTTAGTTGAAGAGATTGATACTCCGCTTAGAGAAAGATTAAAGGTACTTTTTTCGGGATTAAGGAGATCAATTGGAGCAAAAAAAGTTATTTTCTGTTTTAAGTTTGTTGGGGAAACAATTGCTGTCGCGCCCCCATTGGTGCTCATAGTTACTTGAATATCAACATTTGGATAAAAAGAGGATAAAATTATATCTCCCCTAATTGAAGAAGCGCAAACATAACTAGGACACCACACATCATTAACTTGCTTAGCTAAAGATTTAGCCGCGTCATTCGCCGATAAGGCCGGGTTATTAGAAGAAAGAGGGGCCTTATATATCCAAGGATTGGAACCACCATAAAAATCATAAAGATATTTCCAAAGTTCCAAGGAAAAATAACCAGTACCGTCAAGTTCAACTTTTGTAGTGATTCTCCGGCCAGACGAACTTCGTCTATTCCCGGGATTTGGCCAATCAGCTTGAGCCGTACAAGCATCATAATTTGATTGTTTAGCAAGATCCCTCCCCCTCCAATTAAGAACAGCTTGATTCCCAGTTTCAACAACAACAACATTTGCTGGGCCAAAAGGAGGAGGAAGAAGATTCTGATCTTTCTCTATCGTAAGATCTAAAAAAGGTATTCTGAGTTTGGCTTTTACTCCCTGACTTCCGCTAAAAAAATTAATCCACCCAAAAACATTTGATCCCCAGGCATTCCCGATAAAAGAATTTTCATTTGTTGAGCTTCCTGAATTTTTATAAATATGTTTATAAGTAACCCCGCCATTACCAGTTCCATCAGGAGAAGAATGATTAGCTCCCGAAAGTTCAATCCAACCATCCCAGCCACCAAGTTTGGCTCCTGTTAAACTTTCAGTAGCCCCGCTACAACCAGTTAAATAGACTTTGCAAGCCCGAATCCAACCAGTTACTTTCCCAAAATTGACATTATTTATTGGAGGAGTTAATTCAACTTTAGCCTTGCAATCATTAGGATCAGTTGGTTGATCAGGACAAATATCCACAGAAAAATCTGGATTAAAATTAATCCAACCAATATTATCTGACCAAGCCATTCCAGAGAGTTCCCCTGTCATATCGTCCATGGCCACTTCCCATCCGGAACCAACACAAGAAGAATCATTTAAACAAGAAAAACTGATCCAACCGATATTATCAGACCAAGCATAACCTCTTAGGGTTCCATACGCCCCGGCCGCCAAGGTTTGATTAGTAAAAAGAGAAAAACCAAAAATAAACAAAAAAATAAAAATGACTAAATATGAGATTATATACTTTTTACTCATTGAGATAAGCTGTCTAAAATTTCTTGTTTTTGTTCTAAAGAATAGGTGTCTTCTGATGGGAATTCTTCCATTATTTTTATCATTTCTTTTTCGGACAATTCTCTTTGATCCAAAAAACGATTGAAGCCAATGAGAGCCATAACTATTAAAATAACAAGAATAGTAATTAAAAAAAACTTCCATTTATTTTTTGGGGTTTTTGAAATGATAGCAACTGGTTTTTCAGAATAAGAATAAGAATCTGTTTTTTTGTTTTGATTTTGAAGACTAAAATCTTGAAATTGATTTTTATTTTCTTCCATAAATATGCCACTATTATACCACCAAGAGTATTTAAAAACAAAAGATAATAATTAAAATATTAATGTGGATAAAACAGCGACTAAATAAGATTGACTTTTTTATTAGAACAACTTAATATTAAGTAATAAGTCCGTCTCGAAACGGACTTTCGTTTTTATAAAGTTAGTTTAAAATAAATTATATGTTGGACTTAAAAGTAATGAGATCGGCGTTGGAACAATTAGAAGAAGAAAGAAAAATTCCCAAAGAAAAAATAATTGAAGCAATAGAACAAGCTTTGGCGGCTGCCTATAAAAAGGATTATGGAAAAAAAGATCAAATTATTAGAGCTCATTTTGATCTTGATACTGGAAAAACTGATTTTTACCAAGTAAAAATTGTTGTTGATGAATCAACCACCAGAATAGAAGAAGATAACGACTCGGAAGAAGAGGAGACAGGGATTGACGAAATGAATGAAGATAAAAAAAGAGCAAGATATAATACAGAGAGACATATTCTCTTAGCAGATGCAAAGAAAATTAAAAGTGGTATTAAATTAGATGATGAAATAACTTTTCCCCTAGAAGCTAAGGATGATTATGGGAGAATTGCTGCCCAAACAGCTAAACAAGTTATTATTCAACGTATTCGGGAAGCCGAAAGAAGTTCCATTATTAGCGAATATGGGGAAAAAGAAGAAGAAATTGTTAGCGGAATTGTTCAAAAAATTGAAAGGGGGAATGTTTTTGTTGATTTTAATCGAGTGACAGGAATTCTTCCCTACAACGAACAAATTCCTGGGGAACATTATCGCCAAGGACAAAGAGTTAGAGCTTTTCTTTATTCAGTTGAAGAAACTCCTAGAGGAATTAATTTAAAATTATCCAGAACCCACCCCAGATTCTTGGAAAAATTATTTGAAATGGAAGTTCCAGAAATTGCTAATAATGTCGTTGAAATAAAAAGTATTGCCCGAGAAGCTGGTTCTCGTTCTAAAATAGCTGTTATGTCTAATGACGAACAAATTGATCCTGTTGGGTCTTGTGTTGGCCAAAAAGGAATTAGAGTAACAACTGTTATGGGTGAGTTAGGGGGAGAAAAAATTGATATTATTGAATGGTCTGAAGATCCAGCTGAATTTGTAATTAGCGCTCTTTCTCCTGCTAAAATTCTTGATATTAACATTGAAGAAAAAGAAAGAAAAGCAATTATTGAGGTAGCTGAGGATCAACTTTCTTTAGCTATTGGAAAAGGTGGACAAAATGTCCGTCTGGCGGCTAAATTAACTGGGTGGCGAATTGATATTCGTGGAGTGGAAGGGGAAAAAGTTACCTCTTCAGAGGAAGAACTTAATGGGGAAGAAATTTCCAAGATGGAGGAAATCTCGACTTCCGATAATGAAAATAAGGAAATTAAGAAAAAAGAATAACAAATAATTATTAATTAATTTTACATAAATAAAATATGATTAACACATTTATTTTGGCTAGCGCAATATTAGCAATTGTTTATGGAATCGGATTGATTGGAAAAATTATGAAGCTTCCTGATGGAAACAACCGAATGAGAGAAATTGCTAAGGCTATTCAGGAAGGAGCTAAGGCTTATCTTAATAGACAATATAAAACAATTGCCTTAGTGGCGATTATTCTTTTCATTATTATTGGTTTTGTTCCTTCTTTGGGATGGATAACGGCTATTGGGTTTTTAATTGGAGCAATTTTGTCTGGGTTAGCGGGGTATATTGGCATGAATGTTTCTGTTAGAGCTAATGTTAGAACAGCTGAAGCTGCTCGGGGAGGAATAAAAAAAGCTTTAACAGTTGCTATTAATGGTGGAACTGTCACAGGAATGTTAGTAGTGGGATTAGCTCTTTTGGGAACCGCCAGTTTTTATCTGATAACAAAAGACTTAAATGCTTTGATTGGGTTAGCTTTTGGAGGATCTTTAATTTCTATTTTTGCTCGATTGGGTGGGGGTATTTTTACCAAAGCAGCTGATGTGGGAGCTGATCTGGTTGGAAAGGTTGAGGCTGGTATCCCAGAAGATGATCCTCGTAATCCGGCTGTCATTGCTGATAATGTTGGTGATAATGTTGGTGATTGCGCCGGGATGGCGGCTGATTTATTTGAAACCTATGCTGTTACTTCTATTGCTGGGATGGTTTTGGGTGGGTTATTAATTTCTGGTTTTGAGAATGCCATTATTTATCCTCTTGTTCTCGGAGCAGTTTCCATTCTAGCTTCTATTGTTGGATCTTTTTTTATTAGATTAGGAAAAAAGAAAAATATAATGGGAGCTCTTTATAAAGGATTGATTGCTTCTGGAATTTTGGCTGCTATTGGTTTTTATCCTGTCACTAATTTTATAATGTCTGGAAACGGACAATTTAATGTTGTTAAAATTTATTTGGCTTCTTTGGTTGGTTTGGTTATTACTGCTCTTATGGTAATTATTACTGAATACTATACTTCAACTAAATATAAACCTGTTAGAGATATTGCCAAGTCTTCAGAAACAGGGCCTGGTACTAATATTATTACCGGCTTAGCTGTTTCTATGAAATCAACTGCTTGGCCAATTATTGTTATTGTCGCTGGAATTTTAGGAGCTTATGCCTTGGCAGATCTTTATGGAATAGCTATTGCCGCCGTTTCTATGCTTTCTATGGCTGGAATGATTATCGCTATTGATTCTTATGGACCAATTACTGATAATGCTGGGGGAATTGCCGAAATGGCCGAGATGGGAGAAAATGTTCGGGCAGTAACGGATCCTTTAGACGCAGTTGGAAATACTACTAAAGCAGTCACTAAGGGATATGCTATTAGTTCTGCTGCTCTAGCCGCCTTAGTTTTATTTGCTGATTTTACTCATACTATTAATGTAGATCTTCATTTTTCCATTAATAATCCTTATGTCTTGGCTGGTTTATTTATTGGTGGTTTACTCCCTTATTTGTTTGGGGCCATGGCTATGCAGGCCGTTGGTAAAACTGCCGGAGAAGTAGTAAAAGATGTCAGAAAACAATTTCAAGAAAAACCAGGGATTATGCAAGGAACGGAAAAACCAGATTATGGACGAACAGTTGATATGGTTACTAGAGCTGGAATAAAAGAAATGATTATTCCTGCCTTAATCCCGGTTGTTGTGCCAATCGTAGTTGGGTTTGCTTTGGGGGTGGAAGCTTTGGGAGGATTATTGGTTGGAGCAATTATTACTGGAATCTTTGTCGCTATTTCTATGACTTCTGGTGGTGGAGCTTGGGATAATGCTAAAAAATATATTGAGGATGGAAACCATGGGGGAAAAGGTTCTGAGGCTCATAAAGCCGCCGTGACCGGTGATACAGTTGGTGATCCCTATAAAGATACCGCTGGTCCAGCCATAAATCCAATGATCAAAATTCTTAATATTGTTGCTTTATTAATAGTTGCGATGTTGCTATAATTAAAATATTAATAAATAACTTGTCCTGAGATTTTTATGGTGAGTTTACTAAATCAGTCGAAAGGATAAATATAATATCATGAATGAAAATATAAATACTGGGGAACAAAATAGTCCTAATAATGAAATATTCACAAAATCAAGAAATAAAAAAAATGGGTCCCCAATAGGAATAATTATTATTGTCATAATTTTAGTGATTGGTGGTTTCTTTTTATTAAAAGATGAAAATGAAAAAAATATTCCTAAAAATGAAGAAGCGATTGTTGATCAAGTTGAAGAAATTAGTACTCAAACAATTGATAATGAATTAACTGCCTTGGAAGATGAATTGAATCTTGATGCTGAACTTCAAGTTATTGAGGATGATTTAAGTGATTTAAATAACATTAATCTAGATAATTTAGATTTGGGACTATAAAAGATTGATTGACACTTAAAAAGAGTTCTTAAAAAGAACTCTTTTTAAGTGTCACAAAATAAGTATAATAATCGTTATCTATGAAATGAAAGAAGTACCAAGAAAAACCATAAAAGCTCTTTTTGAGGATGCTAGGAATGGGAATCAAAAAGCTTTTGAAATAATATATAAACAGCTTTATACTCCCCTGTTTCGTTTTATTTATTTTCGAATAAAAGAAGTCGATGAAACCAAAGATTTAACTCAAATAGTCTTTTTAAAAATCTTTAAATCAATAAATAATTTTAAAAATAGGGAAATAAATATTCTTCCTTATTTTTTTGCTATTGCTCGTAATACCGTTATTGATTATTGGCGTCAGAAAAAAAATATTTTAATTAAAGAGGAGGAGATGGAAAAACATTTAAACGAAACAATTAATCCTTTTCAACAAAAAGAAATAAAAGACGCAGTCCAAGTAGCTATCCAGATTTTACCTGAAAACCAACAAGAAATAATTATTTTAAAATTTATCAATGAATTAGAAAATAAAGAAATTAGTGCCATAACAAAAAAGTCTGAGGAAACTATCCGCCAACTCCAATCTCGTGGTTTAAAAAAATTAAGAAAATATTTTGAAGAAAATAATATTTTATGAAAGAAAAAAGAATAATTGAATTACTGACTCAAGCCAAAAACCAAATTGTTCCGGAAAAAGTTTGGCTCAATCAAATTTTAGATTCCGATTTTAAGAAAAAAGAAGGTCGATTTTTTATCAATATTAACAATTTAATTGATCAGATTAGATTTAAATTTATTTTGCCAACCGGGGTTGCTTTAGTTGCTTTAGTATTAATCTTTTTCAATATTCAAGTTGAGGTGAGAATAGCCAGACAGGCTGACGCTTTAACTTCAGAATTAATAGAGACAATCATTTTAGATGATAATTATTTCCAACAAATTGAAGAAGAGGATCTAATAATGGCCACCGGCAATAGCGAGGATTTACATTCTTTTGATCAATTTTATGATGAAAATGATATTTAAAAAATTAGTCGGTGGAATAGTTGCTGGATTAATGGCTTTTAGTTTTTTATCACCAATGTTTGTTCTTGCCGAAGGTGAGACTCCTCAAAAAATAAGAGGGGAGGAAAGTTCTGAGGTAAAAACAACTTCAATTACCGAACAAAGAAAAGTTGATTTCTGTGAAAATTTTTCAGCTACCAGAGAGAAAATAAATAATAGAATTTCTTCTCGAGATAGTGAGTTTAAGGAAAAGAAGGATGAAAGAAAATCAGAAAGAGACCAAAAGTGGGGAGAAAGACGCAATAAATTAGATGAGAAGAGAGATGAGATAAACTCTAGATTAGAAGATTATTTTTCCGCCTTAGAAAAAAAAGCTAAAACCGGTGAAGAAAAAGAGTCCGTAAACAATTTCAAAACAGCAGTCAAAGAAGCTATTACTGTTCGTCATGAAGCAATAAAAACTGCTATTGAAGAATATAGGATTGGAGTAGAGGAAATTATTATCAACAGAAAAACTTCCAATGAAGAAATGATTTCTTCTTTTAAGAGTGCTGTTGAAAAAGCCAATGCTCAAGCTAAAATTGATTGTGATAATGGAATAGCTCCTTCAGAAATTAAAGCTGATCTCAAAGAAGCTTTAGAAAATGCCAAGGAACAACTTCATCAAGTTAAGGATTCAAGTGATGATATTAAAGAAGCCATTCATGTTTTGATTGAAGCCAAAAAATTATCTATTGAAAAAGCTCAAGAAATTTTTGAAGAAGCAATGAAAATAGCCAAAGAAAAATTTAAGGCTACTCTTCTAAAGAATGACAAGGAAGATGATGATAGTAATGAAACAACTAACGAAGAAAACTAGAAATAATTTGTTTCACAAACTATTTAAAAATAAGCTCCATGTTAATGGAGCTTATTTTTAAAATATGAAACATTTATAAATAAAAAGCCTAGTTATCATAACTAGGCTTTTAAATTTAGGGAGAGATCTTTATTTGGATTTTGCTTCTTGTTCAGTATCAAACATAATGTTTAATAGTTCTGAAGCAATAACTGCTGACATAAAGACATCAGTTATTTTACCTCCTGTCCTTTTTTCATAAGGACGAGGAATAGTGTTTCCAAAAAATATTCTTGAAAAAGGAGTTTCGTCAATAAATTTTCTTTTCCAACCTGATACACAAACCGGATGAGTAGCACAAAAAATAATATCTCTTGCTTTCTTTTTTTTTAAATCTGACCCAGTTAGTTTAGCTGTCCCCCCCGTAGAAAGTTCATCCTCGATGATAACCACAGTTGAATCTTTAATTAATTCATCTGTGGCTAATAAAAGCTGGCAACCATATTTTTTACTAATGGTTTTTACTTTTTCTTTGCTGTTGATTATGACTGTTTCCCCTTCATGTTTCCTATTTTTCAAACTAAGAATAACTTCTACCCCTAATATTTTAGCCACATTGATTGCCCTAATAACCGAGCCTTCGTCAGGCGAGAAGATATAAAATTTTTGTCCCTGCTTTTTGGTTATGTGCAAAATTGGCTTAAGGCGGTCAGCAAAAGGACCGGCGCCAGAAACATTAAATGCTTCAATTCCTGCTTCTTTACAGTTTTCTAAAGTCGCCTTAGAGTGAATATCTAATAACAATAATTTATCAATTCCATTTTTTTTCATCTCATAACAAGCTCTTCGGTTTCTGTTAATTTCGTTTTTTTTATTCCCTTGATCTTGTCGACGATAATGCATAAATGGCTGAACAGCAATTATTGTTTTTGCTTCATATTGATATTTTATTGCCCAGCTTAATTCCAAAAACTGGTTCCATAAATGATCTGAATAGGTGCTTTCAAGTAAAACAACAATTTTGTTTTTTAATTCGCCGTAATTCTCAATTCTGCGATCAGATTCTCCGTCAGGGAAATCATCAAAATTAATATTGAAAAATTTAAAATTAGTTCCAGCGGTATCATTTATCCAGGCAATAACATGCTTGTCTAAGTCATGATTACCGGTACCACCGACAATAGCAAACTTTGATTGAGTAATCATTTTTTTCCTTTTTAAATTTAAAAAACATATTTTCTAAGTTTACCCTATCTCTTTTCATATTAATTGTCAACTTTTCAAAAATGATTAGGTAATCTTCTAACTACTTCTAACTATGTTCAATTAAGTATTTTTGGTGTTCCATAAGAACACTATGGGAACACCAAATGTTTACATCTAGTGTTTTTATGATAAACTAGTGAACATTATGAAAACAGAAATAAAAGAACTAGAGAACAGCGAGATAGAGATAGTTGGAGAAATTCCAATAGGGGATCTTGATAAGTATCAAAAAGAGGCGCTAAAAAAATTAGGAGAAAATACTAAGATGCCAGGATTTAGAAAAGGACATATTCCTGAAAATATTTTAATTAAACAAATTGGAGATCAAAAATTATTAGAAGAAACTGCTCAAGTAGCTTTAAAAAAAACATATCCCGAAATTATTAAAAAAAATAAAATTGAAGCTATCGGCCTACCGGAAATAACTATTACCAAAATTGCCAAAGGAAATCCTTTGGGTTTCAAAATAAAAACTGCCATTATCCCCAAAATAGAAATACCCAACCATAGAAAAATAGCCAAAGAGATTGGTTCTCCTTCAGAGAAGATAGAAATAAAAGTTGATGAAAAAGAAATAGAGAATACAATTCTCCAAATTAGAAAAATGAGAGCCCAAACCTCAACACCCTCCAATGATGGGAAAACTAAAGAAGATATCCCCGAACTAGATGATGAGTTTGTCAGATTATTGGGTAATTTTAAAGATGTTAAAGATTTTAGAGAAAAACTTAAAGAAAATATAAAAGTAGAAAAACGGTTGAAGATCCGAGACAAAAATAGATTGAAGATTATGGAAAAAATAATTGAAGAAACAAAAATTGAACTTCCTCGAATTTTAATTGATATTGAAATTAATAAAATGATACACCAACTTAAACATGATCTTTCTCATGCCGGAATGGAGCTTGAAGATTATCTAAAAAATATTAAAAAAACAGAAGAGGATATCAGAAAAGAATGGACAGAGGATGCCAAAAAGAGATCTAAGCTTCAATTAATTGCTTACCAAATTGCTAAAGACGAAGAAATAAAAGTTTCCGAGGAAGAAATACAGAAACAAGTTAATTTAATTATGGATACCCACAAAGAAGCGGATCCGGACCGCGCCCGAGCTTATATAGAAAATGTTCTCACTAATGAAAAAGTTTTCCAACTTTTAGAAAACCAGGCACTAGAAAACCAAAAATAGTTTTGTTATACTACTAATATGTTAATACCAACAGTTATAGAAAAAACACAATTTGGGGAACGAGCTTATGATATTTATTCTCGTCTTTTAAAAGAGCGGATTATTTTTCTTGGATCAGGAATTGATGACAATGTGGCTAATAGTGTTATTGCCCAATTATTATTTTTAGAATCGGAAGATCCTAAAAAAGATATCAGTCTTTATATAAATTCTCCAGGCGGATCAGTGACAGCCGGCATGGCTATTTACGATACAATGCAACATATTAAACCTGATATTCAAACAATTTGTATTGGCATGGCCGCTTCCATGGGTTCCATTCTTTTAGCTGGCGGAGCGAAAGGAAAAAGATTCGCTTTACCAAATGCCGATGTTATGATTCACCAAGTTAGTGCTGGCTTCCAGGGGCAAGCTTCTGATATTGAAAGAAGTGCTAGATATATTCTCAGATTAAAGCAAAAACTGAATGAAATTTTGGCCAAGCATACTGGAAAACCAATATCTAAGATTGAGGAAGATTCTGATAGGGATTATTTTATGACCGCCGAAGAAGCAAAAAAATATGGCATTATTGATGAAATTATGATAAAAAACTCTTCTTTAAAACCAAAAACTAAAAACGGGAATTAGAAAAAAATGAAAACTGGACTTTTTATTTCTATTTTGCTAAAATGGAATTGTTCGGTTTTATAAAAGTAATTAAACTTCAGGAATATACTTTTTTAGTCTTGATTATCCGTTATTTAATGAATATTAAACTTACAAAATTCGAAAACAAATTTTTCAAAAAAATAACTAATATCTCAAATATTAGGTCTATTTGGGGATAAAAATTCCAAGACAATTTGGTATGTTCTTGTAAGTACTTAGACACTTATGAGTACAACAACAATTTTACTAACTATAATAGGTTTGGCAACAGGAATAGGATTAGGTTATTATCTCCGTCTTATAATTTCTCTTGGGAAAAAAGGTTCAATTGAACTTGAAACAAAGAAAATGCTAGTTTCCGCCAAGGAAAATGCTCAATTTATTTTAGACAAAGCTAAAATTGAAGCGGAAAAACGGGAAAAAGAAATAAATCAGAAAGAGAAAGAAAGAGATTTAGAGTTTAAAAAAACAGAAGAGCGCCTTATCAAAAAGGAGGGTTTTCTTGATATTCGTCAAGTTGAGATAGGAAAAGAGGTTGAAAATATAAGGATAAAAACAGAGGAGGTAAAAAAAATACGGGAGGAGACCAAAAAATTGGAAGAAGAAAAACAAAAAGCTCTTGAGAAAGTAGCTAGGTTATCACAAGAAGAAGCAAGGGAAGATCTTTTTAATCAAGTCCAAAAAAACTCCGAGGAAGATCTCCTTGTTCGAATGCAGAAATTAGAAATTGGTAATTCCGAAAAACTAGACAGACGAGCAAAAGACATTTTAGCTACTTCAATTCAACGACTATCATCTTCTACCGCGGCTGAATTAATGACCACCATTGTTTCTATCCCCTCTGACGACATTAAGGGAAAAATAATTGGAAAAGAGGGGAGAAATATTAGAGCTTTTGAAAGAGAAGCGGGGGTTGAATTAATTGTGGATGACACCCCAGAATCAATTATTATTTCTTCTTTTGATCCTGTTAGGAGACAAGTGGCTAGGGTAGCTTTAGAAAATCTAATTTTAGATGGAAGAATTCAACCGGCCAAAATTGAGGAGATGGTTGCTAAAGCCAAAGACGATATAAATAAAATTATAAAAGATAAGGGAGAACAAGCTGTTTTTGAGTGTGGCATTTTAAACCTAGACCCAAGAATTATCGCTATTTTAGGACGATTATATTTTAGAACTAGTTATGGACAAAATGTTTTGCAACATTCAATTGAAATGTCTCATATTGCTGGCATGTTGGCCGAAGAACTTGAAGCTGATGTAAACATTGCTAAGGCTGGGGCCTTAGTTCATGATATCGGGAAAGCCTTGGATCACGAAGTCCAAGGAACTCATGTTGATATTGGTGTTCGGATTCTTAATAAATTTGGAGCTAATGAAAAAATTGTTCAAGCTATGAAATCTCACCATGAAGATTATCCTTATGAAACAATTGAATCAATTATTGTTCAAGTAGCTGACTCAATTTCTGGCGGGCGACCAGGAGCCAGAAGAGATACTGCAGAAAATTATTTAAAACGATTAAAAGAATTAGAAACCATTGTTAACGCTTTTGAAGGAGTAGAAAAATCATTTGCTCTTCAGGCTGGACGAGAAATACGGATTTTTGTTACTCCTGATAAAGTATCCGATATTCAAGCCAAAAGTATGGCTAGGGAAATTGCTATTAAAATTGAACAGGATCTTAAATACCCTGGTGAAATTAAGGTAACTCTTATTAGAGAGAATAGAATCACAGATTATGCACGGTAATCTAATGATCTAAAAAAGAAAAAGCTAAAAAACAGATTTCCCCAAACAATACTAGATAAGTTGCATTGAAATTAGCTTGATATATAATAAGGAAATAACTCCTCTTTGTTTAAAGGGGAATAAATAAGGTAAAAATAAGGTCGAGGTATTACCAAACCTAAATATCTAAAAAATATTATGAACAAACAAGCAATTGCTGATATGGTTCATGGACAAATTGGTGGAACTAAAGCTCAAGCGGAAAGGGTTGTTGATGGAATTTTCGACACTATCACCAATACAATAAAAAAAGGAGGGGAGGTTTCTATTGCTGGTTTTGGAATTTTCTCTTCAAAGAATCGAGCAGCCCGAATGGCTAGAAACCCAAAAACTGGAGCAGCCGTAAGTGTCCCCGCCACTAGAGTTCCAAAATTTAGAGCTTCCAAGGCCCTGAAAGACGCGGTCAAATAATAAATTTTTTACTCAACAAAAAACCCCTTATCAGAGGGATTTTTTGTATTTAATAAAATTAATAAATAAAAAATAAAATAGGAAAGGGCCCAATAAATTGAGCCCTTTGAATTTTAAATTAATCGTCTTAATACCGTTTGATAAAAATCTTTTGGAATTGAAATCTCATCCTTAACACAACCATTATTAAATTTATTGATTTTATAATTTTTGCTTCCAAGCCAAATATCTAACAAACTACTGTTACGAATATTCCCATGAACTACAAAGCGAGCGGTGTCATTGCCCGGACATCTCCAAACCTCGCCATCGTAATGAATATACAAACCATGAGTTAATTGATTGCAAGGAGCAATTCCTACGTAAGGAGAAACTTTCTCTTGTTTTAATTCATCAATGGTCTTAGCTTCTTTATTAATGAGAAATAAATAAATTTCTACAGCAAGATCTTTATACTTACGTTCAAATTCTAGTCCTTGGTGACTTTTGACCAGCTTGTGTCCCTTTCCGCTAACCATTGTGGTTGTAATAAGTACAGGGATATTTCTGTCACATCCCCATTTGAAAATTTCTGAGACACCATCAATTGTTTCTGGCCCAACCGGACTAGTGATAATAGCCAGTCTTTGTTTTTCCTGGTCACTATTCATTCCAGCTTGACATAACCTTTCAATGGCAATGTTTCGAGACTCGTGGTAATTAAAAGCATCACGAAGCTTTGGGGTTTTTGTTGGAATATATTTGTTTTCAATTTCTGAATCAAAAGAGCGACTACCAACCAAAAAAGTTATATTATTGTAATTTGTTAATTTATTAACAAATTCTTGAGAATTAATACCATGATACATCTGTGATAAAACATCTGACCCCATAATAGCTCCTTTGGTAAAAATCCCAACAATAATATTCCTTTTTTGCAAATCATCTAAAATTTGGAATAAATTCGGATTTGCCAATAATTCGCCAGGTCCAAGAAATTTTATTGATTCTAATCCTAATTTAAGACCTTGATCAATAATATTTACAACTTCTGCATAAGTCATAATTGTATTTTTGACTACCGTATTATTGAAACAACCTGGACATGAATGTGGACAAGGATAATTCTTTGCAAAAACTTTTTTAACATCACTTAAAGAAGAACTGTTAACTATACTAGCAAATTTAGAATCGGAAATATTAATGTCTAAAGTTAGAAGCTTTTTAATATCTTTACCATTAATAATAATCTTCTCACCAATACGATTTTTTGGAAAATGCCAACCCCAAATAGCGAGCTTTTTGGGAATAAAGTTAACTGGCTGAACATTTGGAAACTTATTTTTCATAATTTATATTTTTTGTTATAAAATATTTAAACGAACAAGTTATTGACTTATAAATATAATATCTTATAATGTAAAATATTGTCGGCATATATAAAAAAAGTTATAAAATATACTATAATAATCCTTATTTTATAATAAAAAATGTGTTATATATTTTTCCACAACAATATGATATTATAAACAATATATGATTGAAAAAATCCTAAAACAATTAAATTTCTCGTCAAAAGAAATAGAAGTTTATTTAATAATAACAAAAATTGACCAAGCCTCAGTATCATTAATATCAAAAGAAACAAATATAAATCGAACTACTATATACGATATTCTGGAAAATCTTATGTCAAAAGGTATTGTTTCAAAAATTAAAAAATCAAGTAAATCCTTTTTTTATGCATTACCTCCTAGTAGACTTACTGATTATCTTGAAAGAGAAAGACGAGAATATAATCTAAAAATAGATATTCAGAAAGAAAGAATAGAAAAAATAATGCCTGAATTAATTTCTTTACAAAATTTGCATTCAAAGAATAAACCCAGGGTTCATTTCTTTAGCGGGGAAAAAGGGATGAGGGAAGCCTATGAAGATTCCTTAACGGCTGAAGGAACGATCCGCGCTTATGCAAATGTAGAAGAAATGCATAAGGGATTGCCTAATTTTTTTCCTGAATATTATAAAAGAAGAACTCAGGCAAATATTCATATCAAAGCGATAATCCCCCAAAATGAGATTTCAAAAAGTAGAGTGCAAAAAAATAGTGAAGAAATGAGAACAACAAAATTTTTGCCAGAAGAAAAAATGACATTTAGTCCGGAAATTAATATTTATAATGATAAAGTTCTTCTTGTTTCTTGGAGGGAATCAATGGCCATCATCATCCAATCAAAAGAATTGGCTGATTTTCATAAATTGACCTATGACCTATTGTGGGATAATTTATAATTTTTTAACACTACAACCCTTGGCTTTGTGGGCATCATTTCTTATTCCTCTCATCCCATAACCGTCAAAATAAAAACCAAGTACTTTTCTGGTTCCATAAACATTTGAAACGATTGTTCTTCCTTTTGATTTTCTTATTTCTCTAGGAATTCTTACCATCCCTGTGGTTAAATTTCCATCATCGGCTATTTTATCAATCATTTCTGCCTCTTTTGTTGAAACACCATCAACAACAAGGGTGGGGATAGCATTGTTTCCTCCAATAAATTCCCAGTGGTAAGTTTTTTTCCATTTATTTTTAGGCCAAGCATTTAAATAAGGACCATTCCAACCCTTGGCGGGCCTATTTCCTTTATAAGAAAAATTTCCTGAAACAAACATGGCTGTTTCGCAGACATCACCCCAATTAGCATCGTAACCGGGAAGCTCTTGGACATCATTAATATACGCGATGATAGCTTGATTCATTTCGCTAGCTTGGGCAATAGTGGCCACCACTCTTGCTCTTGTCCGGGCAGAATTAAGAGGAATCATTACAATACTAACTAAAAGACTCATTATGGCAATAACGACAAGCAATTCAATTAGGGTAAATCCCCGCTTATTATTCATCATACTCTAAGGTAATCATTTCTGGATTATCATTAATAAACTCTTCGGAATAATACTGATTATCTTTTTGTTGAAACCAGCCAAAAGAAAGGAAAAAGGCAACAAGAAAACAAAAAACAACCAGCCCGATCAAAAAATAATTTGCCTGTTTTTCATTTTTTATAAAACCACCAAAATGCTTTAGGACCCATTGGGTCATTTTTGATTCATAAAACCTATTTTCATGTTTTTTAATTTCTGGTTGATTTAAAAATTCAATATCATCAGACATCGTTTATATAATTGAAATTGTAACATGCTATGCAGTATTCTTGAATTAGTCCGAGCGCATTTCGCCGCCTGCGGCGGCGACGGCCAGCCCACCAAAATTTGAGCGGCTTCGCCGCGCTCTTTGACAATTTCAAGTTTTTCTATGAGTTAATCATAACTCATCACAGTAAATTTTCTAGCACCTTTACAAAAAGAAAAAGGGTTCGCCACCTTGCGATAGCGAACCCATGAGTTTTGGAGTTTGTGAGTCATCGGACTCCGAGCGTTGCGCCAGGGTATTCAAGTCCTTTCGGCTTGATGATGACTTTCTTGTCGTCGCTTCGTTCGATGTATCCGGCGCGAAGCGCAACAAGTTTGTGCGAAGAGGCGATTTCGGCAACTACATCCGCGTCGGCTTCCGAAACATAGAGTGCGAAACCCGCACCCATGTTGAAGTTGCCATACGCCTCCATGTCGTCCACCGGACCGTGCTTCTGCAAGAAGTCGAAGATCGGAAGTTGTTTCGGCAAACGCTCGATGATGTAGGCAAACGATTGCGTTGCTCGCATGAGCTTGCGCCAGCCGTGCCCCGTGACGTTCACTGTGTAGTGGATGTTCACGCCACGGTTAAGGCAATCTTCGACAAGAGCAACGTAGATGTGCGTAGGGTCGAGCAGTGTCTCGCCGTAGGTTCGACCATCGTTGAGCCGAGTCAGATAGCCGTCAGACAACCTATCGGCGATCTTCCGTGCCATTGTGAGGCCGTTCGCATGGATACCGGAACTCTCGACGAGAACGATCTCGTCGCCATGTTGGATGTTGTCCGCAGTGATGAGCCGCTCTTTCGGCTTCACGAGGCCCATCGCCGAACCGGAAAGAACAATCGCATACGGCACGACAACACCCTTAAGCGTCGGAGTTTCGCCGCCACCCCAAACGCAACGCGCAAGGTTGCAAGCGTTCTTCCAACCTTCGACAAGATCACGACGTCGTTTCTCATCGTCGAACCAGTTGGAGTCGCCGACGGCGAGGTGCATCGCCACTGAAAGCGGGAGTGCGCCAAGCGTAATCATGTCGTTCACGATCATCGCCACAGTGTCCTGCGCGATGTGGTCGTAATACGATTTGCCGGTAAGACGATACATCGCGTCGGCGACAAGATTTTTCGTGCCAAGTCCTTCCTCAACGTGCGCGAAATAGCTCTCGGCCGCCTCGATGAGGTACGCGCTCTCGCCACGACTCATCTCGACTTCTCGAAATTCGCCATTGTTGAGACGATTGATATTTGCGGCAGTCTCACAACCCGCGAGTTGCGCCATGCGCTTGAATGGGTCCATTGCGTCGTAACTCACGCCAACTCCAGCATAGGTCATCTTTTCTGTCATGTTCTTTCCTCCTTTTCCGTTTTTTGAGTTTTCAGGGTACAAATTAAGCCAAGCACTAGCTTGATCTCCTATGATGTAAATTACAACAAAACAAGATAGAAAGCAAGGTCAAAAAATAAAAAAAGAAATTCCTATGAATTTCTAAATCAAATGAGTATGAAAAAATTTTCTTTTACAAAATATGGTTCGAGCCGATATTTTTATCAGGTTCTTTGGCAGCTTTTAAGATCGCGACGAAGCCGCTCAAATTTTGGGGGGCTGGCCGTCGCCGCCGCAGGCGGCGAAATGCGTTCGGACTAATTCAAAAATACAACACCAGCAAGGAATTTGCAAGCGATTTGGGTTCGCCTCGCTTGCAAATTCCTTGCTGGTGCGGGTAGAGAGAATCGAACTCTCGTCTACTGCTTGGAAGGCAGTTATTCTACCACTAAACCATACCCGCTATATCGGGGTGCCGGGATTCGAACCCGGAGTCACTTGATCCCAAATCAAGCATGTTAGCCGTTACACCACACCCCGTCTATTAAATAATATAAAAATACTATCACATTTAAGCCAAAAATAAAAAGCTTATTCAAAAGAATAAGCTTTTCAAAAAATTTAAAAATTTTGATTTTTAATCTTCTGGAAGAAATTCTTTACTGGCTTCAAAACCAGGACCATCATAATTTTTTTCCAAAATTGTTACACAATCTATAATTCCCTCGTCACCAACTGAAACTTCGGGACCTTCATTAATTTGAAAATCATAAGGATCTCTCTTTTGATTACAAAGAGCTATTGTACGATTTTCTTCTGGTACAAATTTTTTCTTCCCCATTTATTGATTATTTTAAAAGTCAACAAAAAAAACATATCCTTGTTATTATACATTATTTTTCAAAAAAATAAAAGAATTTTTTTATAAAATAATATTTTCTATAAATTTGACTCTAGCTAATTTTTTGGCTGTATCTAAAAAAACAATTATTACATCAAATTGCCATTCTTGGTTATCAGAAACATTTATCCTTAATAAATAAGATTGGATAACTCGTGAGAGTCTTTTTAATTTCCACGAGTGAAGGTTATCTTCTGGTTGGTAATTATTAAATGTTTCTTTTTCTGCTTTATTATTTAAATCTTTAGACACAGATTTTACTTCAATAAAATGCAAAACATTTTTCTTCTCAGAAATTATATCTATCTCTCCATATCTCTTTGTATAATTTTTTTCTTTAATGACAAAACCCTGTTTCATAAGAAACTTACAAGCGATATTTTCACCTATTTCTCCTATTTTTTGATTATCAGAAGTAAATTTCTTCATCATTTTAATTATTTTAATTGTTTTTGTTTCATGTGAAACTATAACTGTGGATAAATCTGTTGATAATGTGTATAAAGGACATAAAAACAATTTGTCTTATAAGATGTCTGTTAAATTTATGCGCTCCTGGAGGGATTCGAACCCCCAACGACGGTTCCGAAGACCGTTATGATATCCATTTCACCACAGGAGCTTTAAGAGTTTTAGTATTATACCCTAAATTGATCATCAATGAAAATTAAGATATAATAGAAAATTATTATAAATAATAAATAAATAGTCTGCGGATATGGTTTAGTGGTAGAACACGTCCTTGCCAAGGATGAGACGGGAGTCCGATTCTCCCTATCCGCACAAAAACAATAATATGGATTATCATTTTGAAATCCCCAAAGAAATTTCTAACATAACAAAAACACTTGAGGAAGGTGGTTTTGAAGCTTATTTAGTTGGTGGGTGTGTTCGTGATTTATTTAGAAAAGACAAGCCTAAAGATTGGGATGTAACAACTAATGCCAACCCTGAACAGATAATGAAACTTTTTGAAAAATCAGTTTATGAAAATAATTTTGGAACAGTAGCTGTCATAAACGAAAATATAAATGATCAAACACTTAAGGTGGTTGAAATAACCCCTTATAGATTAGAAGCAAAATATTCTGATCACCGGCATCCCGATTCAATTATTTTTGGTAACAAATTAGAAGATGATTTAAAGAGACGAGATTTTACCATTAACGCCATTGCTTATAATGTTTCCAAGAAACAAGTTATTGATCTTTGTAACGGACAACAAGATATAAAGGACATGATTATAAGGACAGTCGGAAAACCCAGGGAAAGATTCTCAGAAGATGCTTTAAGAATGTTAAGAGGAATAAGATTAGCAACCCAACTAGGTTTCATGATTAACGCTGATACTGAAAAAGCTATATTAATGATGGGAAGTTTCATGAATAACATCTCTGCTGAAAGAATTCAGGATGAATTTGTAAAAATAATTATGTCTGACGAACCAATGAAAGGATTAATTACAGCTAATAAACTTGGAATACTAAAATATATAGTTCCGGAACTTGAGACTGGAATTGGTATTAAACAAAATAAAGATCATATTTATGAAGTTTGGGAACATCTTCTTAGAAGTATTCAGCATTCAGCCAAAAGAAGTTGGCCATTACACGTGAGACTTTCTGCTCTTTTCCATGACATTGCTAAACCAAAAACAAGATTTTGGATGGACGAAAAGAAGGATTATACTTTTTACGGACATGATGTTGTGGGAGCAAGAATAGCTAATGAAATCATGGTCAGATTGAAGTTTTCTAAAAAAATGATTGAAACTGTCACAAAATTGGTTAGAAACCATATGTTCTTTTCTGATATAGATCAAATTACTCTTTCAGCAGTGAGAAGACTAGTTTCACGTGTTGGACCTGAAAATGTTTGGGATCTTATGAGGGTTAGAGCTTGTGACAGAATTGGTATGGGAAAACCAAAAGAAACTCCTTATCGATTAAGAAAATATGAATCAATGATTGAAGAAGCAATGCGAGCTCCAGTTTCTGTGGGAATGTTAAAGATTGATGGAATTAAAATAATGGATGTTATTCATGAAACACCTAGCCCTAGAATTGGATACATTCTTCATGCTCTTTTGGAAGAAGTTTTAGAAAATCCTAGTTTGAACACAACTGAATATTTAGAAAAGAAAACCAAAGAATTAGCTCAATTTCCTGAAAAAGATTTAAAAAATCTAGGTAAGGCGGGAAAAGAAAAAAGAGATGAGGAAGAAGAAAAAGAGCTCTCCATAATCCGCCAGAGGCACGGGGTGAAATAATTCTGGGTATTATCGAAAGATGAAATAAAAAAGGCCATTTCTTAAAGAAAAGCTTGTTATTTTATGAAATAAACCCATAAAAATTTATTATTTGTTAAGCTTTAAGGCAAACAAGACTGTTCAATTGTTCTCCTCTCCTGTTTCTCGAGCGATAGAAAGCGCTGAAATTATTAGCCATATCACGGGACTGGATTACAATTTTCTTGAAGAATTAGGATTAAATTGTTCAGATGGAGATAAAATAAAAAATGTTATTTTAGATAAAATTTTAACTTTAACAAATGGCGAAATAGTAGTAATGGTTTCTCATTTACCAAATATATCAGGAGTTATTGTGTCTTTTGACTGTGGAAAACCAGAGATTAGGTGGATTGGAACCGGGGAAGCAATAGTTCTAAACTTTGGGGGTAAAAAGGTTGTGCGAGCACATAAATTATAATGTCTTTTTTTGTTATAAAACCCAACTAAATTTAGTTGGGTTTTTATTTTATCTTAATATTTATTTCAATCGGACAATGATCGGAACCATAAATATCCTTTAGGATTGTAGTTGATTTTATTTTTCTAATTAGATCAGCGCTAATAAAAAAATAATCTATCCGCCAACCAACATTTCTATCACGAGCTCTAGTTTTTAAATCCCAATAAGTATAAGTATCTTTTTTGTTTGGAAAAAAATGACGAAAGACATCAACATATCCCGAGGCAATTATTTCATCTAACCAAGCTCTTTCTTCGGGCAGAAAACCAGTATTCTGCTCGTTCGCTTTTGGCCGAGCAAGATCAATCTCTTCGTGAGCAGTATTGATATCCCCACAAAAGATTATTTTATAACCCTTTTTTCTTAGTTTGTTAATAAATTTTAGAAAAGCATCATAAAATTCAAGTTTATATTCTAATCTTTCTGGGCTCATTCCTCCGTTCGGGAAATAAATATTTAGCAGAACAAAACCATCAAAATAACTAACAATGATTCTTCCTTCTTGATCAAATTTTTTTATTCCAATTCCGTACTCAACTTTTTTTGGTTTAACTTTTGAATACAAAGCCACTCCGCTATATCCTTTTTTAATTTCCGACGAAGAAAAAAAAGATAAGTATCCCTTTGGTAATTTAACTTCTTCTGAAAGCTGGTCGGGGTGCGCTTTGGTTTCTTGTAAACAAAAAATATCAGGATTCTTTTTTAAAATATTTCCCCAATATCCTTGACGCTCAAGCGCCCGTAAACCATTAACATTCCAAGATATAATTTTCATAGTTGAATTATAACATACTACCTTTTGCCCTTATTATGAAAGGATTTATGAACATTTTTTAACTGCCGGTCAGTGATGTGTGTATAAATTTGAGTGGTGGAAATATTTGTATGTCCAAGCATCATTTGAACTGAACGAATATCGGCTCCGTTTTGAAGTAAATCAGTAGCAAAAGAGTGACGAATAATATGGGGGGTAACTTTTTTTGAAATCCCAGCTTTAATCGCATAATGCTTTACAATTCTTTCTATTGATCTTGGGGTCAATCTTATTTCGTTATTTTCATTTTTACTTTTTACTAATCGCAAAAACAGTGATTCTTCCATGTCTGTTCTTTTGTCTAAATATTTTTTGATAGCTGTTTTGGCCGTTTCTGATAAAAAAACCAAACGAATTTTTTCTCCTTTCCCTCTAATAGAAAATTCATCTTTTTTTAAATCAATATCTCTATTAAGCGAAGCTAATTCTGACACCCGCAGGCCAGTAGAAAAGAAAAGTTCCAAAATAGCCTTATCTCTTAAAGATTTTTCGTCACTTCCTTCTGGGGCCAGAAGGAGTCTTTCTAGTTCATCAGTGCTTATTAAATCTAAACTTCTTTCTTTTATTTTAGCTAACTCAATTTTGTCGGGTGATAAAACCTTTACATTTCTTTTCATTAAGTATCGCAAAAAAGACCGTAGAGATATTAAATAATAATTTTGAGTATTTTTTTTAAGATCTTGTCTGTTTAAATACAAACGAAACTCTCTGACTTTGTCATCATTAATTTCAATAATATTTTTTATCTTAGAAAATTCAAAAAACTTATTTAGATAACGCTCATAATTTTCAATCGTTTTTAAGCTATATCCTTTTTCTATTTCTAAATATTCTAAAAATTGCCTTTTAAGTTTTTGGGTGTCCATTCTTATATCCTATTATTCTATCACAATGTCGCACAATAAATGTTCTCTAAAAAATATTTAGTCATAAAGACCCTTGCAAATGAAAGAAATTTATGATAAGATAACAAAACAATGTTAAAAGCAAAAAAAAAACAAGGAATTATCAAGAAATCCCAAATTCATGATAAAGATACTGGATCATCTCAAGTGCAGATTGGTGTTTTGTCTGAGAGAATTAATGAACTTTCAACCCACCTAAAAAAACATAAAAAAGACCATCACTCCAGAAGAGGTTTAATAAAAATGGTGAGCGACCGCCGAAAACATTTAAAATACTTAGAAAAAAAAGATTCTAAGGAATATATAAAAGCACTTAAAACAATAAAAGAAAAATAAAAATTAATTTATTTATATATACATAAATTCCCGAAAGGATGTTATTATAAAAATATGCCGATAATTAAACAAAAAGAACAAAGGGTAGGAATTTTTATTGATACTCAAAATCTTTATCATAGCGCTAAAAACCTTTATAAAAGAAAGGTTAATTTTGGAGCAATTGTCAAAGAAGCTCTAGCTGGACGAAAATTAGTTCGAGCCATTGCTTATGTTATTACCACTGAGGCCGGTGAAGAGAAAGGATTTTTTGATGCTTTAGAAAAATTGGGGATTGAAACTAAGACAAAAGATTTACAAATCTTTTTTGGTGGAGCCAAAAAAGGGGATTGGGATGTCGGCTTGGCGATTGATTCTATTAAATTAGCTCCTAAATTAGATGCGGTAGTTATTGTTTCTGGTGATGGTGATTTTGTCCCGTTGGTAGAATACTTAAAGACCAGCACCCAGGTTGAAGTTATGTCTTTTGGAAAATCATCTTCTTCTAAGTTAAAAGAAATAGTGGATGACTTCATTGATCTCTCCGAAAATCCAAAAAAATACCTTATTGGGTATAAATAAAAAAGGTGTTATAGTAGAACCAGTTTATAAAGTCGAGGAGAAAATTATAAAGTTATAAGGTGAAAGAGTAGTCTTTAGACGAGTAGGGTTGTACCTTCTCTCGACAAAGCTCGAGACAAGTTAGGACAACTTTAAGGTCTGGGGGTTACTCCTAAAAACAAAATGAAAACAAAAGAATATTCCGTTGAGATTGGTGGTAAAAAAATTATCGCTCAATTTACAGATTTAGCTGACCAGGCCGATGGTTCAGTTATTTTAAAATCTGAAGACACGGTGGTTTTTGCTTCGGCGGTAATGTCAAAAAAGAAGGAAGATCTTGGTTTTTTCAACTTAACTGTTGAATATATGGAAAAATTTTACGCCGCCGGCGAAATATTAGGAAGCCGGTTTACCAGAAGAGAAGGCCGTCCCTCAAATGAAGCCATTATCACCAGCCGAATGATTGATCGAACTATTCGCCCATTGTTTGAAAAACATATAAAATATGGAGTCCAAATAATTGTAATGGTTCTTTCGGTCGGGAAACAAGACCCAGGAATATTAGCTATTAATGCCTCTTCTTTGGCCTTAGGAACCTCTAGTATTCCTTGGGATGGACCAATTGGGGCTGTTCAGGTTGGAAAATTAAAAGGAGAGAAGGAATTAAAAATAAATTCTAATCTTTCAATAAAAACTGATACTTCCCAAGATATTGTTTCTACTCATGATGTAAATTTGGTTGTTTGCGGAAAAGATGGAAATATAAACATGATAGAAGCAATGGCTTTTGAGTCTCCAGAAGAAGAAATAGGAAAAGCATTTAATTTAGCTTCAATAGAAATAACTAAGTGGGAAAAATTTCAAAAAGAAATAATCAATGAAACAGGAAAAGAAAAAATAATAATAGAAAAACCAGAAATTCCTCGTGAAATAATTGATCTCTTTAAGAAAAATCTTGAAGAAAAGGCAAAAAACTATATCTTTAGCGACTCCAAAAAGACAGATCAGTTAAATAAATTTGGAATAGAAGAATTAGAAAATGAATGGGAAAAACTTATTGAAAATAAATATCCAGAAGATGAGGATCTAAAATCATTAGCTAAAGATTTTATTTATCATAAAGTTGACGAGATCCTTCATGAAGAAGTTCTTAAAAACAACAAGAGAGCTGACGGGAGAGAGCTAGATGAAGTTAGGCTTATTTATGCTCAAGCTGGAAATATTTCTCCAATCTTGCACGGATCGGGAATATTTTATCGGGGAGCAACTCATGTTTTTTCCGCCTTAACTTTAGGAGGTCCGGAAGATGCTTTCCTGTCTGATGGGATAGAAGTTAGGGGAGAAAAAAGATTTATGCATCATTATAATTTTCCTCCGTTTTCCTCTGGAGAAACTGGAAGGGTAGGCGGATTAAACAGGAGAGAAATTGGTCATGGGACTTTAGCAGAAAAAGCTTTAATCCCAGTTATTCCTTCAAAAGAAGACTTTCCTTACACTATTCGTTTAGTTTCTGAATCGATGGCCTCAAATGGATCAACTTCTCAAGCTTCAATTTGCGCTAGCACTATTGCTTTAATGGATGGAGGAGTGCCAATAAAAGCCCCCGTCGCTGGTATTGCGATAGGTTTAATGATGAGCAAAGTGAAGTCCGCCTCTGGAGAATTAGATTACAAAATCTTAACTGATATTCAGGGACCAGAAGACCATCATGGAGATATGGATTTTAAAGTAGCTGGAACTAGGGAGGGGGTAACTGCTATTCAACTGGATATAAAAGTTGGCGGTATCCCAATTAAAATCTTAGAAGAAGGGTTGAGACAAGCTAAGAAAGCTCGTTTAGAAATTTTAGATATCATTGAAAAAGAAATAGAGAAACCAAGATTAAATATTTCTTCTAATGCTCCAAAAATTCTTATTACTAAAATTAAAACAGATCAAATTGGTCTTCTGATTGGACCTGGAGGAAAAACTATTAATGGCATAAAAGATAGGACCGGGGCTGATATTAAAGTAGAAGACGATGGATCTGTTTATCTAACTGGGAAAAATGGTTCCGCGGAAGAAGCCTTAAAAATAGTTGAAGAATTAACTCATGAATATAAAATTGGTGATACTGCTGAGGGGGTAGTAGTAAAAGTGCTAGATTTTGGAGCTTTTGTTAAAATTAGTCCTACTACTGAAGGATTGGTTCATATTTCTGAGCTTGCTTCGTTTAGGGTGGACGATATTTTTAAAATCATAAAGGAAGGAGAAAAAGTCCCAGTAAAAATTATAAAAGTTGATAATGGAAAATTGGGATTATCAATAAAAGCAATTAAACCAGACTTTTTTCCAAAACCTTTTATAAAAAAATAATCTCATTAGAATAAAACAATTTGATATGAATCTAGGTTCAATTCAAAAAAATAATAAAGAAGAAAAAAACAGAAGATATATTGTTAGAACTTATACCTCTGATATAGAAGAAGCTTTGCGTAAAGAAAATGGTTCTGTGGTAAAAATTGCGATTGATGAACAGAAAAAAAAAGATTATCTTTCTTTAGAACCTAAAAAAAATAGATTTTGGGTGATTATTAGCATTGTTTTGTTTGTGATTGGATTAGGAGTTATTATTATTTTATTAATTCCAAAAAAAGAAACGGGGGGCGTCTTAAAAAACACACCAATAATTAAACCAATTATTGCTTCAGAGATAATTAAAAATATAGATATTGCTGGGGTTGATAAAGACAGAATTATGAGATTTATCGCTGACGAATTAAATAATAATACTCTTCGTTTGGATGTTGTTGAAAATATTAATCTTGTTGAAAATATCTCTTTAGGAGAACAACCGATCGAAACTAGCAGATTTCTTCACTTAATTGGAAGCCGGGTTCCCCCTCCTTTACTTAGATCTTTGGATGATTATTTTATGATCGGACTTTATGCTTTTGACGGTAATAATTTGTTTGTTTTGTTTAAAACAAGTTCATATGAAAATACTTTTGCTGGAATGCTGGACTGGGAGAGCGAAATATTTGGTGAGTTTTATCAAATGTTTAATATTGATGTTTCGGGAGAAAGATCAGAATTATTTAATAAAAAATTTAAGGATATCTTTGTAAGAAACAGAGATGCCCGAGCTATTATAGATGAAAACGGGGAAATTGTTTTGATGTATTTATTTATTAATAAAAATACAATTATTATCACTCGGGACGAGAATTCTTTATTGGAAGTAATAACTAGGCTAGGAAATTAAAGTTAAAAAATGCTATTATATAGAAATGAGTAAATTAAATCTAGAATATTATAAGAAAAATTTAGAGGAAGAAAAAACACTTTTGGAAGGTCAGCTTTCTGAATTGGGAGTTGTTGATCCAAAAAGTAATGACTGGGGAGCAATTCTTCCAGGTAAAGATGATCAAGCAGATCCTAGTATTGCCGCTGATCGCTTGGAAGATTTTGGCGAGAGAAGCGCTACTTTGGGGGAATTAGAGATAAGATATAAAAGTATTTTGGAAGCCTTAAAAAAAATAGAAATAGGAGGGTATGGGGTTTGCAAAATTTGTAAAGAGATAATTGAAACCAAAAGACTAGAAGCTAATCCTTCTTCTAATACCTGTATTAAACACAAAGAAGAGTAAAATGGCTTTCTCGCGTGTTTATTCTGCTCAAACTAATTTATTAAAAGGACAAATTATTACTATTGAAACAGACCTTTCCCGAGGACTGCATTCATTTAATATTGTTGGTCTCCCAGACAAAGCGGTTGAGGAATCAAAAGACAGAGTTAGTTCAGCTATAAAAAATTCTGGTTATAAATCACCCAAAAGTACTAATCAAAAAATAATTGTTTCTCTCGCTCCGGCTGATTTCAAAAAAGAGGGCCCTTTTTTTGATTTAGCAGTTGCTTTGGGCTATCTTTTATCTTCTGGGGAGATAAACTTTGCCCCGGAGAAAAAAATTTTTTTAGGGGAACTTTCCTTAAATGGGGAATTACAAAGTATCCGAGGAGCTCTTCCGTTGGTAGAAGAGGCAAAAAATAATGGATTTGAAGAAATTTTTTTACCTAAGCAAAATACTAAAGAGGCGGCTTTAATTGATGGCGTTAAAATTTTTGGAGCTAGTAATTTAAAAGAAGTAATTAATCATTTAAATTTAAAACAAGAAACAGATATTAATAAAAATTTTAAACTTTCTCCGGAAGAAAAAACTATTATTAAAAAGGGGATAAAAAAATATAACATAGATTTTTCTGATATTAGGGGACAAGAGGGGGCTAAAAGGGGATTGGAAATTGCGGCCGCTGGTGGCCACAATATTGCTATGACTGGACCGGCAGGAACAGGAAAAACAATGTTGGCGAGAGTTTTTTCTCAGATTTTACCGGAATTAGATAACAACGAGATTTTAGAAATTACCAGCATCCACTCAATAGCAGGAACCCTGAAAGATAATTTATTAACGGAGCCACCTTTTAGAGCTCCTCATCATACTGCTTCTCATGTTTCTATTGTTGGAGGAGGAGTTTACCCTAAACCAGGGGAAATAACTTTGGCTCATCGAGGAGTTCTTTTCTTGGATGAGTTCCCGGAGTTTGAAAAAAGAGTAATTGAATCACTTCGTCAACCATTAGAAGATAATATTGTTAATATTTCTCGAGCCAAAGGATCAGCTGTCTTCCCGTCAAATTTTATTTTAATCGCGGCCATGAATCCATGCCCTTGTGGCAATCTCGGATCTGAAAATAAAGAATGTATTTGTCGACCAAGCGATTTAGCTCGCTATCAAAGAAAACTCTCTGGACCAATTATGGATCGGATTGATATTTGGGTTCAAGTAGGAAATGTTGATTATCAAAAATTAGGAGGGGAGAGTTCTGGGGAAAAAACAAGAACAATTAAAAAAAGAGTGGCTGGGGCGCGGCAAAGACAAGAAAAGAGATTTAAAAAATTTAGACGAAATATAAAAAATAATAGCGCCATGAATGTTAAAGACATTACTAAAATTACTCCTCTTGGTATTGAAGTTAGAGAACTTTTAAACCAAAGTGCGGAAAAATTAAGTTTGTCGGCTCGCGCTTATCACCGAGTGATAAAACTAGCTCGGACTATTGCTGATTTGGAAGAATCTGAAGAAATTAAAACCTCTCATCTTCTAGAAGCCTTACAATACCGCCCCCGATAGGTAAATAGTTATAAATTATAATTTTAGAAGCCTAAAAATTTTATCTTTTATCTCTATTGTGCCCAAGAGTTGTCTATTTCTGGATTTTTGGCGCCTCTAACCTCAAAGTGAAGATGTGGTCCGGTTGAGCGTCCGGTATTACCAGAATAACCAACCACTTGCCCTTGGACAACATTAACTCCTTGGTTAATGGCGGTACTATTCAGGTGGGCATAGAGAGTTTTTGTTCCATTGTCATGATCAATCACTATGTATTTACCATAACCACCATTATATCCTCTATCTCTGACTAAATTAACCTTTCCGGAGGCCGAAGCGACAACTGGGGTTCCAGTACTAACAGCAAGGTCAACAGCATTAAACCCATGAATTCCTTGTGATCTTCTTCCTCCAGAAACTGGACGAATATAATAATCAGAATATTCAAGACCTCCGCCCCAAGAAGATCCTTTTTTATTGGAAGCCTTAGTTGTCGTGCTAGACGCGCTTTTCACAGTAATTTTTACTCCTCCCGGGATAAAGATCTCTTCGCCAACAACCAAAGCTTTGGGATTAATATCATTAAAAATAGATATTTCTTCTATCCCTTCTTCGCTTACTTTAAAATTTTTAATAATACTCCCCAAAGTATCTCCTTTTTTGATTGTATATTTAACACCGTCAACAGGCGGGATTTCAAGTATCTGTCCTATTTTAATAGATCCTTTAGAACTAAGGTCGTTGGCCCAAAAAATCGTATTTTCTTTAAGATCAAAGGCTTGAGCAATTTGAGAAATGGTATCTCCTTCTCTCACAATATAAAAATTTATTTTCCCCGGAGAGAAAGTTTCAGATTCTAAATCAGCAATTGTTCCTAATGGGCCACTAAATGGAATCAGGGTTGAATCAATAATAACAATATCTCCGCCACCAAAAGGCGCTATCATGTTTGGTATTTCTGTATCAAGTAAAAGAATTGACTGAGAATTAAAACTAATTTCTTCTGTGATTCTATTTTTTTTATCAAAATTAAAAATATTAACAGCCGAGGAAAAAAAGACCGCACTAACCCCAAAAGGAATAATAATAATCAGGATCAAAACAAGAAAGCCCAAAGACGATCTCATTGATTGAAACTTGATATAAAAGTAATTTGTCGCCCGACTATCAATATCTGATTTGGAACCATCGGGGTCCTGTTTATTAGGTTTGATAAGCCAAAAAATGTTATTTTAACGGTCTTTTCAGACAAAACTCCTTTACAGAAACAAGCCCTAAGGCCTCACTTTAGAAAGCATATCTCAAAAAGAGGAGGGGGTCAATGGGACTGTGGAAATCTTTCTAACTCCCCCAAAAATGCTAAAATAGAAAAATGAAAGCAAAGAAATCACTTGGGCAACATTTTTTAACATCCTTAAAAGTAGTGGGCGATATTGTTAGAGCTGGGAATATCAAAAAAGGTGATCTTGTCCTAGAAATTGGCCCGGGAAAGGGAGTTTTAACCAGGAAACTTCTTTTTTTGGCCAAGAAAGTAATAGCCATAGATAAGGATAGGGAATTAGTTTTTTTCCTTCAAGAAAAATTTAAAGGAGAAATAGAATCAAAAAGGCTAAAATTAATTCATCAAGACATATTAAATTACTCCCCGCCAAGTTACCCTTACAAACTAGTAGCCAACATTCCTTATTACATTACTGGTGAAATATTTAGAAAATTCCTTTCTTCTAATCACCAACCAAAAAGCATGATTTTATTGGTCCAGAAAGAAGTAGCCAGAAGGATAATGGCTCATGATGGCAAAGAAAGCATTTTATCTATTAGTATCAAGGCTTATGGCCAACCAAAATATCTGGGAGTAGTAAAAGCTAAAAATTTTAAACCAGAACCTAAAGTGGATTCAGCTATTTTATTAATAGACAAAATATCAAAAGATTTTTTTCAGAAGATGGGTGAACAAAAATTCTTTAGTATTTTAAAAATAGGCTTCGCTCACAAAAGAAAAATGCTAATTGGAAATTTAGGGAAGATTGCTTCAAGAAAAAAACTAGAAGAAATATTTGAGAAATGCAATCTTCCAAAAAAAATCAGGGCCGAAGATTTAAGCCCTGAAAATTGGAAGAGTTTGTTTCTTAATATTTTTACCAGGGGGAAGTCCCAAACATAGTGACCTGGGTTAAATTAATAATGACTGGCGACACTGTTACTTCTGATGCTGGACCAACGCCATTTGTACAAGTACAAATACCTATTTGCGTTGGGGTTGAGGAAGAGTAAAGTCCTAATATCCATCTGTTAATGGCAATTGAGGGAATCCGTCGAGTTTTATCATCTGCTGAAGCGGGAATACAATAACCCTCTGAAGCAGTGGTTAATTTTAGTTTCGGCAAATCTGGTTTTAAGTTAAAAGTTCCAAGACCACATGAGACATCTACGGTAGGCTCCCAAAAAACTCCTTCGTTTCCACCACAAATCAAAAGGGTCTCGCATTGTATTTTTTTTTCTTCTAAAATTAGGGCTGGTTTCATAATTATCTTCCCTCCAAATGGTGAGTTTCCTAAAGATCCTAACCCAGCGATAACATTATTTGTTCCTAAATTACTATTAGGGATAATAAAAACTAAAATTAATAATAGAACAACAGCGGGAATTAAAAAAAGAAATTTAAAATTTTTTTTCATATTTATATTAACATTATAAATTAAAATTGCTCTAAAATCTAGTAAAAATGTGGTAGATTATATTATATAACCAATATAATGAATAAATATTTACCAAGTAAAAAATTTATTGTCATTTTAAGTATTTTGATTGTTCTAAGTTTATTTTTTTTAATCATCAGTTATCAATCAGCAGGAAAGGTTAACTTTAAAAAGAAAAATCCAAGCAAAGAAATGTTGGCCATCCAGGGAAGGCCACTACCAATAAATATCACTCAGATAGACACCGATGGAGACGGAATAAAAGATTGGGAAGAATCTTTGTGGGGAACAAATCCTAAAAACAAAGATTCTGACGGAGATGGAATTTCTGACAATGAAGAAGTTGAAATAAAAAGAAAAGGGTTGGAAATAAATTTAAATGAGGAAGGGGAAATTGAGAATTTGAATGAAACTGAAATATTTTCTCGTGAATTTTTTGCAACAGTTGTTGCTCTAAGTGAGTCTGGAAATTTAAATGAAATAACAATTAATGAATTAGCAAATACTTTTGGTGAATCAATAATAAAACAAGAAATACCCGATACTTTCTATTCATCCGATTTAAAATTAATTGGGGCGGGTCCCCTTGGAGCAAAAACATATTATAACCAAATAAAAACAATTACCGATAAATATAATAGCGAGGGAATTGGTTCAGAGTTAGAAATAGTTTCCCAAGCTTTATCTTCTCAAAATGTTCTTGTCCTTGAGAAACTTAAAGATATTAGTTTAGCTTATAAATCATTTGCTCAAGATGCCAGTAAAATAAGTATTCCTTCTGATTTATTAAATACTCATTTAAGTTTAATAAATAATTATCAAAAAATTAGTCAGTCTATTAATGGAATGGGGTCTTTATTAGATAATCCAATTATTGGATTATCTAATTTGAGGCAATACAAACAATATTACAGAGAACTTGAGAAGGTGGTTCTGGAATTAGAAGAATATTTTATTAAAAATGGTATAATTTAGGTAAGGCAGAAAGTTAATCTGTGATTTTTTGGTATGTTAAATAAATTTAAAAAACAATTTTCAAAAAAGATAACTTTCCTGATTGTTATTTTTACTATTTTTTTATTAGTATCTTTTCCAATCGCTCAAACCCCAAAGGTTCAAGCTCAAAGTGATACGGTTCCGGCGATTGGAACTATTACTTATTCGGACAAAACCAACGAATCAGCTGTTTTGCTTGGATCCTGGGATAGTGGCGATAACGAAGATACTGAAATGAAAACTTATTTTGAATGGGGGCTAAGTGATGATTATGGCGAAAGAACTAATGAAATTTATCAAGGTCCCGGTTCGGGAATAGTTGGAACTACTATTATTGGACTCCATTCAAATCGCCCTTATCATTTTAGACTAGTGGGAGAAGTAGTTAACCAGGGGTCTTATGCCAACCAAACTTTCTATGGAGAGGATGTTTCTTTTGTTACTAATCAATATATTGGAGGGGGGGGGAAAAAACCAGAAATTATTACTTTGGACACCGATTATATCAGCGATACTGCGGGAAATCTTAATGCTCATTTTGAGGATGAGAATTCTGGCCTTGATACTAATATTTATTTTGAATATGGAACAAGCGATTCTTTCGGTAATATTACTGGAACAAATACTATGAGTGATCAAAGTGGCACAACCGCAATATATATCGAAAACTTACATCCTGATAATCAGTATTATTTTAGAGCCGTTGGTTATAACGATAATGGGATAACTATTGGAAATACTTTAATTTTTATTACTTATAAGGCTGGCGATGAAGGAAGCGGAAGACCTCCATCAGAAAATGGAAGAGTCTATGTGGAAGGATCAGGAAATATCTTCAGACAAAAAACATACTCCGGGGGTATTGGCGATCCCTCAAGCACAGGAGCAAAGACTGTTGGGGGAATTGCTTTAGCTATTGCCAGCTGTGCCGGAGTAGGAGATATGATTGCCGATTTTATTGGTGGAATTGGTAAAGAAGCGGCAGATAAAGTGGGAAATGAATTGAAAGAAAAGACAAAAACAACAGTAGAAGATAAAGTGGGGAGTGAATTAACTACTCCGGCTGTCCCGACAAAAGAGGTGTCAAGCAGTGAAATATCAAAAGACACAGAAAAAAATAAAAAGGAAAATAAGGCATTAAATCAAAAGGAAAAATGTTTGGATGCCATTGCTTATGAAGCCGCTCATCAGGTCCTTGATAAGTTAACCGCCAATACTGTTAATTGGATTAATTCTGGTTTTCAAGGAGGCGCTTTTTTCCAAAACCCAGATAATTATTTTTCCGATTTGGCTGAAAGAGAACTTAATTATTTTATAAATATAATCGGGTATAACAATCAAGATTATCCTTTTGGAAGACGGTTGGCTGAAAATCTCGCTCGTAATGTTAGGAGAGGATTTGAACAAAATGCTAAATTTACCCTTCAGCAAGCAATGAGGGATAATCGTTCTTATACTGATTTTTACACTGATTTTTCTGCTGGTGGCTGGGATGCTTGGCTGATGATGACCCAATTACCCCAAAATAATCCTGTTGGTTTTAAAATAATAACTGACGAAGAATTGCAAAAACGATTTGCCGGTCATTATGAATCTCCTTTTAATGCTATTAGAGAAAGTCTTAGAATAAACGGAGGTTTCTTCAACCAACAAAAATGCGTTGACCCGGTAGATTTTGAGGAATTAGATAAAAATAATTTTACAAAGGAAGACTTATCGTATGTTCAAAAAATAGCTTATGCTGGTAGCTCAAGCGAAGACCAAAAAAAGGCGGCTAGAGAAGATATTAGAAAACACACTTGCCTGCGATGGGAAACAAGGACTCCGGGGAATATGATCTCTGATGGGCTTAGTAATGCTTTGGGTTCAGATTTTAAACAAATGGAATTAGCCGATGAATTAAACGAATCAATCGCGGCGATAATGGATGCTTTGATTTACCGGGTTGTTGATGAAGGATTAAGTGAAATTAATTTGTAATGAAAAAATTTTTAATACCAATATTAATAATCACAATTTTTCTAGGGGGAGTTTTGGTCCCGATTGGTTTTAAATTTGATTCTCAAAACAAAATTGCTGTTGAAAAAAATATCGCTTGGGCTTTTCTAGCCGATATAACTGATATTACTGTTTCAGAAACGGGGGCTTCGGCAGTAATAACGGGGGAATTCACCACTGCTCCTCGTTCTTATTTTGTGAAAGTGCGTAATACTACCACGAATGATGAAAAAAAATATCCTCTTAGTGTTACTAATTTAAAATTTTTAATAACAGTTACATTAACTCAAGGCCAGTCATATGAAGCGGATGTGTGGCAAGTAGATAATGCCCAAGGGGGGGCTTCGAGAGCAAGTCATTCTGTTCAATTTGAGGCAGTTTATTCAACCCCCGAAGAAAAAGCGACCCAAAGAGCAAATAATTTCATCGGGGACGAATTAGATTGTGGTTACACAACAATCTTTACAGATTGTCTAGTGCTTGGACTTTATAATATAGTTTATGTTCCTTCTTCTTGGATATTGGCCGGGGGAGGAAAAATATTTGATGTTTTTGCCAGTATCTCTTTAGATTCAAGAATGTATGGGGATTCTACTTTTGTGGAAGAGGGGTGGAAAATTGTTAGAGATATCGCTAACATCTTTTTTATTTTTGGTCTTCTTTGGATTGCCATTAACATTATTTTGGGGTTAAGTTCTCAGGTGAATCCTAAAAAATTATTACCTACTTTAATTATTGTCGCTCTTTTAATAAATTTTAGTTTATTTTTTTCTAAAGTAATTATAGATTCCTCCAATATTATTGCCAAAATTTTTTATAATCGGATTGAGGTTACTGGAGCCGTCGGAGATAGTTTTACCTCGGCTGGAGAACAAAGTTTATCTCTGGGAATTACCAAAGGATTGGGAGTCCAAAAAATTTTTTCGCCTGAGACAATAGAAGCCCTAAAAGCTGATCCCAAAATGAATACTGATGGGGATATTAGTTTGGGAGCGCTGGCTCTTATTATTATTTTGGGAATATTTGTTAATCTTTCAGCTGCTTGGACGCTTATTATTGCCGGCGTCTTATTCTTAAGCCGAATATTAAGTTTGTGGATAGTAATGATCTTCTCTCCTTTGGCTTTTGCTTCTTACGCTGTTCCGGGAATAAGTTCAATGATGGAGGAGGTGGGACACCAAAAATGGTGGACTAATCTTATTAACCTTTCTTTTCTGGCTCCCATTTTTATCTTCTTTATTTACTTAATTATCCTGATGATTAATAGCGACTTTCTATCTGGTTTGTTAAATACAGGAGGAGATTTTACTTACATAATGGTTATTATTCTTTTACAATTCTTATTCATTCTCTTTTTATTAAAAATGGCCAAGCAAACAGCGGAAAAATTAGCCGGGGAAATGGGATCAACTTTTGTAAAAGCAGCCAAAGCTGTTGGGGGGGTAGCCCTGGGAGCAGCTACCGGCGGAGCCGCTTTAATGGGAAGAGCTAGTCTTGGAAGAGTGGGAAGTATGCTTGCTAAAAGCGAAAGACTCAAAAGATTTGCTTCTGGAACAGACAAGGAAGGCAATGAAGTCAAACGTGGTGCTTTTGGGAAACTAGCTCAATTTGGCGCTAAAGGACTTAGAAAAACATCTATTGCTTCCGCCAAAGGAAGTTGGGATATCCGTCGAACAGCTGTGGGGGGAGAATTGTCTAAACAAACAGGATTGAATCTTGACAATAAAATTGTCAGTGGGGTTGGTTTAGGGACCAAAACAACCACCGGCGGTTGGACAGAGGCAACAAAAAGAAAAGCCCAAAAAATAAAGGAGGAACAAAAATCATATGGGATGGGAAAGGGAGCGGCAACAGGACAAGATAAAAAGGTTAGTCAATGGAAAAATGAAAAACAATCAACTGATGATGCTCGGGAGGAAGAGAAAAAAGAGAAAAAAGATAAATACGAAGAAGAATATAATAAAGCTCGAGAAGAAGAAAAAAGAGATGTTGTTTATGACCCTGATAGAGAATATAACGAGGAAGAGTTTAGGAAAAAATATGAATCTGAACATGGAAAAGCTGATAGTTGGGAAGAAAAAGACGAGGAACAATTTAAACAAAAATATGAAACTGGCGGTAAAACATATATTGGAGAAACTAGCGCCAGGCCGAAAACTTCCAAGGAAATTAATGAAGCTCGGAGAGAAAGTTTTACCAAGCAACAAACCGGTGATATCTATGATAAAAGCGGAAAAATAATCCCGGGAAAAGCTTTTAAGGAATTTGGTAAAGACTTAATAAAAGAAACCTTAAAAGGGATGGCTCTGGGGGCGGCTGTTGGAACAGTTATTCCAGGAGCAGGAACTATGGTTGGCGGTGCTTTTGGCGCGGGAGCAGGATTTTTGAAAGGATTAAAAGATTTACTAATTAATCCGTCTGGGAGAGAACGAGAAGTAATTGACGCTCTTGAAAGTGAAGATAGCGATTCAAAAAAAATTCTTGATGATTTAAAGAAAAAAATAAAGGAAGAAGAAAAAGAGAAAAAAGAAGAAAAAGAAGAAAAAGAAGAAAAAGAGAAAAAAGAAGAAAAAGAAGAAAATAATAAAAATGAAAACATTAATTAATAATTAAAAAGATATGAATAATCAAATTGCCCAAGCTATAAAACAAAGATATGATAATATGCCAGAGGATATAAAACAAATTATTGTTTCATCTGATTATCAAGATGGTTTAGTCAATATTAGTAAAAAATTTAAATTAAACATTGAACAACTTGGTGTTTTAGAAATAAATACTACTATGGTTTTATTAGGAATCATTAACCCGAATAAACTTCAAGAAGAACTTGAAAAAGAACTAAACATTAATAGTGAAAAAACTAAAGGTATTACTAAGGAAATTAATGATCAGATTTTTCATAAAGTTAAATGGTCATTAGAAAAAATATTTAACAATTCTGAAGATAAGATATCTAAAGAATCTTTAATAGAAAAAAATAAACAAAAAAATCAACCTCCTGTTAATTTACCCGTTGGAGAACCGGGTAAGACAATTAATATTTTAGAAAAAGATTTGGCTCATCAGGTGAAAACTGATGAAGATTTAGAAGAGAGGGAAGAAATATTAAGAAGAATAGAGGATTCTCCAATTGATAAAAAAGAAAAGTGGGATAAAAACTTTGAAATTAAAAACAAAGAAGAATCTGGCATTATTGAAGAAAAAATGAAAAGTTTATTTAGGGTCCCAAGCCAAGAAACAGATTATTCAAAGGATAATAAAAAAGATATTTATAAGGGGAAAGATCCTTATAAAGAAACTATAAAGTAAAATGCGATTTAGAGTGCCACAATTTATTGATATTGAAGACAAGGTTTTTGGTCCTTTTAGCTTTAAACAATTTGTTTATTTAGCTGGTGGAGGAGGTCTTTCTTATGTTATTTTTAAAATTTTGCCACTTTTTATTGCTATCTTTCTTATTTTGCCGGTGATAGCTTTATCTTTGGCCCTAACATTTTATAAAGTAAACAATAAACCATTTATTGCTGTTTTGGAATCTTATTTTAAATATCTTATTCAGGGAAAATTATATATTTGGAGAAAAGAAAGAAAAATAACAAAAAAGAAAGAGGTTGATAAAATTTCAAAAGAAACATCTCAAGTCCCCGGATTATCTGGAAGTAAGTTGAAAGAAATTTCTTGGAGTTTAGATGTTTTAGATATCAATGAAGATAATAACCAATAATTTATGGCTTTAGGATCTAAAACAACTCAAAATTTTGTTCCTATTAAAGAGGTCCGAGGGGGAATTATTATTTTAAAAGATGGAGGAATGAGAACTATCTTAATGGCCTCTTCTACTAATCTGGCCCTTAAGTCAGAGGAGGAACAAAAAGCAATTATTTCCCAATTCCAAGCTTTTCTTAATTCTCTCGATTTTTCGACTCAAATTGTTATTCAATCAAAAAAATTAGATATAAAACCATATTTAATTTTATTAGAAAATAGAATGAAAGAACAAGAAGAGCCTCTTCTAAAAATTCAAACTAGAGAATATATTGAATTTATTCGAAGTTTTACGGAAGAAGTAAATATTATGACAAAAAACTTTTATGTTGTTGTTCCCTATACCTTGGCCCCGTTTAATAAGGGAGGTGGCTTAAGAGAAAAATTTCTAGGTAGTTCCCAAAAAAATAATCTTGGGGAAAAAATTTCTAGTTTTGAGGAGAGCAGAAGCCAGCTAGAACAAAGAATGGAGGTTATTCAACAAGGTCTTTCTAGGGTGGGAATTCAAACAATCCGATTAGGAACAGAGGAGGTGGTTGAATTATTTTATAAAATATTTAACCCCGGCGACACCACTCAATCAATAAAAATAGAGTAATTATGAATATTCTTGATAAATTATTTAAAAAAAATGCAGGCAAGGATGAAGATTCTATTTCTCCGGTTCTTCCTCAAGAAATATATGAAGCGGCCACTCTTGAACTTCAAGATATTATTGCCCCTTCAGCTTTAAAAATAGAAGCTAAATCAATCAATCTTGGAGAAAAACTCGCTAGAACTTTTTTTGTTATTTCTTACCCAAGATATTTAACCGATAATTGGTTCTCTCCAATTATTAATTTGGATAAGATTTTTGATGTTTCTATTTTTATTCATCCAATTGAAACATCAAAAATCTTGCGTCAATTTCAAAAAAAAGTAGCGGAGGTTCAGAGTCAAATTAACGTCCGAGAAGGAAAAGGGTTGGTTCGCGACCCCAAACTTGATACTGCTTATCAAGACTTAGAATCTCTTCGGGATCAGCTTCAGCAAGCCACGGAAAAAATGTTTGAGGTTGGACTTTATATTACAATTTATGCCGAAAATGAATCTGAGCTTTATAAAACTGAAACTGAAATTAAATCTATTTTGGAAGCTAAATTAGTTTATATCAAACCAGCTCTTTTTCAACAAGAAGAAGGATTTAAAAGTACTATTCCGATTGGAACTGATCTTCTTAGGGTAAACCAAAAATTAAATTCGGAACCGTTGTCTAGTCTTTTCCCTTTTATTTCTTTTGATCTTACTTCGGATAAAGGGATTCTTTATGGGGTCAACCGACATAATTCAAGTTTAGTAATTTTTGATCGGTTTTCACTTCCCAATTTTAATTCGATTATTCTCGCCACCGCGGGAGCGGGAAAATCATACGCAACCAAGTTGGAAATTTTAAGAACCTTAATGTTTGATACTGAAGTTATTGTGATTGACCCAGAAAGAGAGTATGAATACTTGGCAGAAGCAATTGGGGGTCGTTATTTTAATATTTCTCTTTCTTCTGATCATCATATTAATCCATTTGATTTAGCAATTCCTCGGGAAGACGAGACTGCTTCAGATGTTTTGAGATCAAATATTATTAATTTAGTCGGTCTTTTTAGGATTATGTTAGGAGGGTTAACCCCCGAAGAAGATTCCCTAATTGACAGAGCAATCTCTGAAACCTATGCCATAAAAGATATTACCGTTGATTCAGATTTTTCTGATATTGAACCACCTCTTTTGTCTGATTTTGAAATGGTTTTATCGGGGATGGAGGGAACAGAATCTATTATTCAAAGACTTTCCAAATATACTAGGGGAAGTTGGAAAACCTTTATTAACCAACCAAGCAATATTGATATTAATAAAAAATTTGTTGTTTTTTCAGTTAGAGATATGGAGGATGAATTGAAGCCGGTGGCGATGTATATAGTTACTCATTATATTTGGACAGCCATTAGAAAAGAATTGAAAAAAAGATTATTGGTGGTTGACGAGGCTTGGTGGATGATGAAATCGGAAGATACTGCTTCTTTTCTTTACGGGATTGCTAAAAGAGGTAGAAAATATTATTTAGGTTTAGCAACTATTACTCAAGATGTTGGTGATTTTATGGAATCACCTTATGGTATTCCGATTATTACCAACTCGTCTATTCAAGTTCTTCTTAAACAATCTCCTAGCACCATTGATGTTCTTCAAAAAACATTTAATTTAACCGATGAAGAAAAATATCTTATTTTGGAAGCTGGTCTTGGAGAAGGAATTTTCTTTGCCGGCCTGAAACATATCGCCATAAAAACCATTGCTTCTTATACAGAAGATCAAATTATTACTTCGGACCCATCTCAAATTTTAGCAATTGAGAAAGCAAAAAAAGAACTGGAAAGAAATGAGGAAATATCAAATTCAGACTCAGAAAGGTTGCCAGCTGGTCAAACATGGATTAACGAACCAACCCCGGCTATTGAAGAAAAAACTATCAAAAAAGAACCTGAAAAACCCGAAGAAATACCTAAACCAAAGGATGAAAAACCAATCGTCAATCCAAGTAGAACCTCAAAATTAGAAGAGACCAAGAAAGGAATAGAGGAGGAGTTAAAAATTCTTGAAGAAAAGTTTAAGTAGAGAGGAAAATGGTGTTTTAATAATGTTATAATATATAATAATTGTAATGATTGAAGATAAAAATAAAAAAAATACAAAGGGAGAGGAAAAAAACGAAAAAAAAGTGAAGACTATTAGAACTTTTGCCTCTGATATGGCTAAGGCTGTGGAAAATCAGAAACGAGACTTAAAAAAAACAACCATAGATACTTTATCTGCTAATAATGTGGTTTCTTCTTTTTCCCAAACACCAGAATCAGCAACAACTTCTTCGCCGTCAGTTGTTAATAATATTTCTAATCAATCATTTGATAGCGAGGAACAAAAAAAAGAAAATGAAAAAATTTTGAAAAATTCCGGGATAGAGGTAATTAATCAAGAAATAGATAAACCACCTCAAGAAACAAAAATTACTGCTCCTTTTATAAAAAAAGTCCCGGCGGGAGAAACAAAAGAGAAAATAAAAGAATTTAAAAAAGCCAAAGAAAATATTGGGGAAGAAATAAAACAACTAGAAGAGGAGTTTAATAAAGAAATTGGGGAAAACAAAAAAACAACAAAGTCGCCTAAAAAAGATGAGTCTGTTAGTTTGGAAGAAAAAGCCAAGGAACTAAAAAGAACTAAGGATAAAATTGAGGAAGAAATAAAAAGTCTTGAAGAAAATGCCAAGAAAGAATTAACTGGGTTAAAAGAAACAAAGAAAAAAATTGAGGGGGCCATAAATAAAATAAAAGAATTAGAGAAAAATAAAAATAAAATTGAGGAAGAAATAAATAAAATAAAAGAATTAGAGGAAAATAAAAAGAAAATTGAGGAAGAAATAAAAAGCCTTGAGGGGGGTTTAGGAGGGGTTTTTGATGATTAAAAATAATGATTAAATTAATAAAAAATAATTTAAAAATTAATATTATAAGAGAATTATTAATAATTTCTATTGGTGTTTTTATATTATTAGCAATCCCTGTTAGGGCCCAATATGAATCAGATATTCCAATTAAAATGACCCCCGAAATCCCAGGAGCTTATGAAAGAACAACTTTAAAAATAGAGAGTTATTTAATTGATACTGAGACTACTAAAATATCGTGGTCTCAGGACGGAAAACTTAAACTTTCTGGAATAGGAGAAGAGAGTTTTTCTTTTACCACAGGAGAAGTTGGCTCAAAAACAACCATAAAAACCGTGGTGGCCACTAGCGGTGGTTCAATAAGTAAAACAACTATTATCCAGCCAGCTGAGATTGATTTACTTTGGCAAGCAACTGATTCTTATGTTCCCCCTTTTTATAAAGGAAAGGCTCTCCCTTCGTCAGAGGCAAAAATTAAGGTTGTCGCTATCCCAAACGTTAAAGTTAATAATCGTGGTTTGGGGGTAAATGATTTTGTTTTTAATTGGAAAAAAAATTACAACATTATGCCGGGATCTTCTGGTTTTGGTAAAGATTCTTTCAACTTAACAAGTAATATTTTAAATGATGCTGAAAAAATCACCTTAAAAATAGCTTCTCTTGACGGGAAGTATGGGGCTCAAAACAATATTTCTATAAAAACAACGGATCCTAAAATTGTTTTTTATGAGAATAATCCTATTCGTGGAATAAATTATGATAATGCTTTAAATAACGGTTTTTCTATGACCAGCGAAGAAACTACTATTGTGGCTGAACCTTATTTTTTCTCTCCTTCCGATATTTATCTTCGTGATTATAAATATCAGTGGTTAATTAATAACCAAACAATAGAAATCCCTAGTCCTCAAAATATATTGACTGTTCGTAGAGGAGAAGGGGGAGGGGGGGTAACAACTATTTCTTTATCAATGGAAAATATGATGAAACTTTTTCAATCAGCTAAAGCCTTTATGTCAATTAATTTGTAAAAAATGAAAATATTTAATTTACAACTGAAAAATATTTTTATTATGATTGTTTTAGTGGTTATCTTAAGTGGTAGTTTTTTAATTCCATCAACTTTTGCCCAAATCGCAAGAACCATAACACTTAATTCTGAAACTATCACTATTGTAGCCGGGCTTCCTAGGGTTACTATTTCAGGAACAATAACTGGATCTGACCCTCAAAACTTAACTTTAATATTAACTTATTCTACCTCTTATTCTTATTCTTATCCTTCTTCTATTGTTAGTTTGACCCCTGACACCAGCGGAGTGTTTAGTCATTCTATTACCAGTGGTTTGGCTTTAGGAACAACATATTATTATAAAATAGAAACAGCTGGATTTTCAAAAAATGATACATTTCACACCCTTGGAGGGGGAACACCTCCTCCTCCTCATGCTGATGTTTACCAACTCTTAGCTCCCCTTCCTGATGTAAGTGGTGGTTTAGAAGAAATAGACACAAATGACCCGGCTGCTCTTGGAAAATATTTTAATCTTATTTTTAGTCTCTTTATTGGGGTCGCTTCTGTTTTGGCAGTTATCATGATTGTTATTGCTGGTATTCAATATATGTCTACTGACGCTGTTACTGGTAAGGAGGAAGGGAAAAAAAAGATTCAAGACGCTATTTTGGGGTTAGTTCTTATTTTGGGAGCTTGGCTGATTTTACACACCATTAATCCAGATTTAGTCAATTTAAGTTTAGGGGTAGAGGGGGTAAGTATCGAAGTTGACGACACCCCTCAAGTGGCAATTGGCGGTCAATATTGCAGAAAAAGTGGTGGCCCTTATCAAGAGGGGTCTTCATGGACAAACACCCGTGGACTCATCCCAATATTACCAACAAGAGTTACTTTAAACCACGGAGGAGAAACAATTGGAGGAAATTGTACTACGGTTGGACAACCAAGTTGTACAAGCACGATAGGATTAGAC
>Ga0155756_105_pt1 | contig 55200 bp, 66 predicted proteins | sample RifCSPlowO2_01_FD_107410 | JGI IMG/M metagenome (GOLD analysis project Ga0155756, IMG submission 107410) | Candidatus Nomurabacteria bacterium RIFCSPLOWO2_01_FULL_33_24
AATTAAAAATAATCCTTAAGACATTTTTATCTAGAGTGTTATAATTAATTTATAACACTCTATTAATTATGTATATAAAAGAAGATCAACTTGAAAAATTTATTTTAGAATCAGGACTAGTTTCTAAGAATGATGTTGATACTGCTCATAAAGAAGCCAAAAACAAAAAACAATCACTGGAAGCCATTTTACTTAACCAAGGAAAAATTTCAGAAATTGATCTTAAGAGAGTAGAGGCTTATATTTTAGGGATACCTTTTATTTCTTTAGTTGGAGAAAAAATTGATCCAGATATTTTATCTTTAATCCCTGAACTAGTTGCCAAAAATCATAATATTATTGCTTTTAAAAAGACTTCCAACGGATTACAAGTAGCGATGCTTGATGTTGATGATTTAAGGGTAATTGATTTTGTTAAAAAGAAAGTTGGCATAAAGATAATTCCTATGTTAACTGATGATAAATCAATTAAAGAAGGATTATTACAATATAAAAGAAGTTTAGAAGCTGAGTTTGATGACATTATCAAAAAAGAAACTGGCTCAATCAAAACAATTGCTCTTAATCAAGACAATGAAACTTCTGAAACTGATTTAAAGAAATTGGCCGAAGATCTGCCCATTATTAAAATTGTTGATACTCTAATTTCTCATGCCATTTTACAAGATGCTTCTGATATTCATATTGAACCGGGAGAAAAAGAACTTGTTATTCGTTATCGAATTGATGGTATTTTGCGCGATGCGATGGTTTTACCTAAAAAAACATCTTCCGGAGTAACCGCTCGTGTTAAGGTTTTATCTAATTTAAAACTTGATGAAAAAAGATTACCACAAGATGGACGATTTAAAATTTTAACAGAAGATAACCAAAAAGTTTCTTTTAGAGTTTCAGTTATTCCATCTTACTATGGCGAAAAAACTGTTATTAGAATATTAAAAGCAACTTCTTATGGATACACCTTAGAAGATAAGGGTTTCCACGGGGAAGGATTGGAACGAATTCATGATAGTCTCAAGCAAAGATCCGGAATGATTTTAGTAGCTGGACCAACCGGATCAGGAAAAACAACCACTCTCTATGTTGCTTTAGATATTTTAAACACACCAGATGTTAATATTTCTACCATAGAAGATCCAATTGAATATCAAATGCCCAGAATTACTCAAACCCAAATAAAGCCGGACATTGGTCTTTCTTTCGCTAATGGGTTAAGATCTCTCTTGCGACAGGATCCAGATATTATTATGGTTGGAGAGATTAGAGATAACGAAACCGCTTCTCTGGCCGTTAATGCTTCTCTCACCGGTCATTTAGTTCTCTCTACTATTCACACTAATTCAGCGGCCGGTGTTATTCCTCGCTTAATAGATATGGAAGTAGAACCATTTTTGATTGTTTCAACCCTAAAAACTATTATTGCTCAAAGATTAGTTAGAAAACTAGGTGAGAGCAGAGAAAAATATTTTCTTTCCCCATCGGAATTAAAAGTTTTATCAAAAATAGTTAAACTAGACAGAATGCTTGAATTACTTAAGGAGGGGAAAATAATTGGCCTCAATGATACTTGGGAAAAAGTTCCTTTTTATAAACCAAAAAAAAGCAAAGACTGTATCGATGGTTATGGTGGACGACTTGGTATTCATGAGGTTCTTAAAGTAACTTCCTCAATCAAAGAATTGATTATTAGAAGCGCTTCAACAGATGAAATAGAGGAACAAGCAAAATCTGAAGGAATGATGACGATGGTTGAAGATGGAATATTTAAATCTGTTCAAGGGCAAACAACCATAGAAGAAGTTTTGAGAGTTGTTTCAGAATAGTTATGAAATTTTCTTATAAAGCTCAAGATAAAAAAGGTGAAATAATAGAAGGTTATTTAGAAGCCGATGATAAATTTTCTTTAGCTAACCAACTTCGAGGGGAAGGGCTAACTCCTATTTCAGTTGAAGAAACGAAGAAAAAATCAAAAATATTATTTTTGATAGATAAATTAGATAATCTAATTGGGTCAGTTAGTGTTTATGAAAAAATTACTTTTACTAGGAATTTAGGAGGAATGATTCAAGCCGGTCTTTCTCTTCGCCGAAGTTTAGATGTCTTAGAAAAACAAACAAAAAATAAAAAATTTAAAATAATAATTAATTCTTTATGCAAAGACATAGATGAAGGTGATTCTCTAAGTGAAAGTTTATCCAAATTTCCTAAAGTTTTTTCTGGCCTTTTTGTCTCTATGGTTAAAGCCGGGGAAGAATCAGGGAGTTTGGCAGAGTCTTTAAAAGAAATAAGATCTAACCTTGAAAAAGTTTACAAATTAAACAAAAGAATTAAAGGAGCGCTTATTTATCCAATAATTGTTGTTTCGGCTGTTGTTATCACTGGTATTCTTATGTTTATTTATGTTGTCCCGACCTTAACCAAAGTATTCAAAGATCTCAATGTTGAGTTGCCTAAGACAACCAAATTAGTTATTACTCTAAGTGATTTTTTATCGGAAAATACTACTTTAGCTTTTTTGATCTTGATTGCTTTTATTATTTTTATAACTTTCCTCTTTAAAAGTAAAAAAACAAAGATTTTTATTGATTTTATAATATTAAGACTGCCAATGATTGGAGTTATTGCCAAAGAAGTTAATTCAGCCAGAACCGCTAGAACCCTCTCCTCTTTATTATCTTCAGGAGTTGATATGACCAAAGCGCTTTCTATTACTGGAAATGTTCTTCAAAATATTTACTACAAAAAAATATTAAAAAATGCTGAAGACTCCGTTAAACAAGGAATTCCCCTTTCAAAATCTTTTAAAGAATCCGGAAAATTATATCCAATTATGGTTGGGGAAATGGTAGAAGTAGGAGAGGAAACAGGAAATTTGGCAAAAATGTTTCTAGATATTGCTATTTTTTATGAAGAAGAAGTTGATAATAAAACTCAAAATCTATCAACAATTATTGAACCGGTGATGATGATTATTATTGGAATAGCGGTTGGTTTTTTTGCTGTCTCAATGATTACTCCTCTTTATGGTGTTTTGGAATACATGTGATGATTAAAAATTTTAAAATTCAAAAAGAATTTATCCCCGCACCAAAATATATTAAACAAAATTTTGGCATAAGTTCGCCAAGCGAGCGGGGATTTACCCTAATAGAAATATTCATTGTTCTAGCAATTTTAGTCATCTTAGCGATTATTACTTTACCATCTTTCTCTTCTTTTAAAAATGAACAAATAATAAAAAGCGAAACAGAAACAATCATTTCTTTTATTGATCAAGCTAGGTCTAAAACCCTTTCTTCCCAGGGATTATCACAATATGGTGTTCATTTTGAGAGCGCTAAAATAGTTTTTTTCAACGGAGATACCTTTTTGGAGTCATCATCACTAAACGAAGAATTTATTATTAATCCAATTATTACAATTTCTGATATCAATTTAAATAATAATGGCCATGATGTTATTTTTGAAAGGTTAACTGGTTCAACCGATCAATATGGTGTGATTAACATTCAAGTAATTTCAGACCCAACCATAGAAAAAACAATTACTATCACCCAAACAGGAATTATCAGCAGTAATTAGGATATATATCAAGTATTATGAATAAAAAACTACCAACTACTAACTACTCACTACTAACTAATAAAGGAATTGTTATGGTAGAAATTATTGTTGTCATTACTGTTATCTCGATTTCTCTTTTAGCCCTAGTCTCAGTTTCTAAAAAAGCTGTTCAAGTAAGTAGAAATTCACTTAATAAGATTCAAGCTAGTTTTTTATTAGAAGAAGGAGTGGAGGTGATAAAAATAATAAGAGATAATGATTGGGATAATATCTCTAATTTATCATTTAATTCTGATTATTATTTGAGTTTTTCTTCTGGCTCTTGGTCTTTATCCTCCTCTGCTAATTTAATTGATAATTTTACTAGAATAATCACTGTTGAAAATGTGAATCGTGACAGCAATGATGACATTGCCGTTTCTGGAACTATTGATCCTGGAACTAAATTAATTACTGTTTCTGTTTCTTGGCCAGATGGTAATCAAACCATCAATGAATCACTTCAATTTTATTTATTAAACATCTTTGAATAATTTTATGAAAACACAAACCAACAAAGGGTTTTCCATTATAGAAATAATTATTTATCTTACTATTTTTTCCATAATGACTGTCCTCATTATTAATTCGCTATTTTTAACTATCCGATCTTTTGCTGAAATAAGAATAAATAGAGAGTTGGCTGAATCAGGGTTTGTCTCAATGGAAAGAATTACTAGAGAAATAAGAGAAGCCCAGGGAGTTAATATGACAGATAGTATTTTAAGCACTAATCCCGGAATTTTAAAGCTTAATTCTTTAGACCAATTAGGGAATCCTAGAATTATTGAATTTTATGTAGATAATTTGATTTTAAAATTAAAAGAAAATAATATTTTAGCTGGAAGTTTAATAGGAGAAAATGTGGAAATAACTAACCTTATTTTTGAATTAATTACAACTAATCAAGGAGAGGCAATTAAAACAGAAATGTTCTTACGGAGTAAAAAAGAAAATAACCAAATCAAAAATTTTTATAACACAACTATTTTAAGAGGAGAATATTAATTTTTATGAAATCACAATCTATAAACTATAAATCCGGACAAACGATGATGATAGTAGTTATCTTCTTTCTTTTTATTTCTCTCGCCATAGTTTTATCTTTAATCTCTCCTACCATCAGAGAATTTAAAGTTTCCAAAGATTTATTGAGTTCAAAAGAAAGTTATTTTTTAGCTGAATCAGGAATTGAAGATGCTATTTATAGATTTAATTCAGGTAAACAAATTTCTTCCAGTGAAAGTATCACTGTCGGACAAAATACAGTGATGACAAATATTGTTAGTTTTGGGTCAAACGAGAAGGAAATAGTTTCTTTGGGCAATGTCTTAAATCATCAACGAAAAATATCATTAACTTTAAAAGTAGGGACAGGGATATCTTTTAACTATGGGCTACAAGCTGGAAATGGCGGGTTTGTGATGAAAAATAATTCTGGCGTCTATGGGAATGTTTATTCCAACGGAAATGTTTTTGGTTCTAGTGGTGTTTTTATTACCGGCTCTGTGATTGCTTCTAATTATTCCTCCGTTGATAAAATAGTAATCGGTTCGGCTGGGGTTGGCGATGCTTGGGCTAATATAATTACTAACTCAACCATTACTGGCAATTTGTATTGTCAAATAGGAAATAATAATAATAAAATTTGTAATACTTCCCAAGCTGATCCTAATCCTCAGCCCTTTCCAATTACTGATGATATTATCAATAATTGGAAAGCAGTCGCTGAAATTGGGGGAACAATTAGTGGCAATTATACTCCTTCAGGGTCGTCTTCTTCGCTTGGGCCTAAAAAAATTACCGGAAATCTAAATTTGCCCAACGGTCACAAATTAACTTTAAACGGGATTGTTTGGGTAGAAGGAAATATTAATATTTCTAATAATGCCGAAATTCACCTAGCTTCTTCTTTTGGGTCTAATGGTGGAATACTTTTAGCTGATGGTTATATAGATTTAAGCAATAATATAGAATTTTTTGGATCAGGAACAAATGGAAGTTATATTTTAGTAATTACTACCAGTGATTGCCCGACGAGTTCTTATTGTAATGACTATGATGCCATTACAATGGGAAATAATTCAGAGATAGTGGTTTTAAATGCTCAAAATGGAAAGATTAATCTTAATAATAACGCCGGAGCTAATTCTGTAACTGCCGATAAGATATTTCTTAATAGTAATGCGACGGTAACTTACCAAACCGGTTTAGCTAATTCAAATTTTATTACTGGTCCTTCGGGAGCTTGGAAGATAGATACTTGGGAAGAAATAGAATAATTGTTAAAATAAATATTATGAAACAGAAAAAACTAATAATTGGAAACTGGAAAATGAACCCCACTTCTCTTAATGAGGCTAAAAAAATTTTTACAAATATAAGAAGAATAGCTTCCAAAACTTCAAAAGTTCAAACGATAATCTGTCCTCCTTTTGTTTACTTAAATGATCTTCAAAAGTTAGTAACAGGACCTAGATGTGTTTTGGGATCCCAAAATATTTTTTGGCAGTTTCAAGGAGCCTACACCGGAGAAATTTCTCCTGCCATGATTTCTGATTTAGATATTAAATATGTAATTCTTGGTCATTCAAAAAGAAGAGAACTCGGGGAAACTAACGAAGAAATTAATCAAAAAGTAAAATTATGTTTCAAATACAATCTAATTCCAATTGTTTGTGTTGGAGAAAACAAAAGGAGTGGTAGTATAAAATATTTTGATTTCATAAAAAAACAATTAATAGAATCACTTCAGGGAATTTCTAAAAATCAAATTAAGAAAATTGTGGTCACTTATGAACCAATTTGGGCGATTGGGAAAGAGGCCGAGAGAGAGGCTACCCCAGAAGAAGCAACAGAAATGTCTATTTTTATCCGTAAAGTTTTAAGTGATATTTTTGATTTAAAATCAATAAGCCAACTCCAAGTTTTATATGGCGGATCGGTAGATTGTCAAAACGCTGAAGGATTTTTAAATCAACAAGGGATTAATGGTTTGTTGTTAGGAAGAGTAAGCTTAATTTCAGATAAATTTAATGAAGTTCTAAAAATCGCTCAAAATTTATGAACCTTTTTTCTATGCAAAAAGTGGAACATTGGCAAGGAAAAAAAGTTCTGCTCCGAGTAGATTTTAATATTTCTTTAGGAGAAAATGGGGAAGTTGATGAAAACGAAGATTGGCGAATAAAAAAAATTCTTCCCACCATTACTTTTTTAAGAGATCGAGGGGCTAAAATAATCATTTTAAGTCATTTGGGAAGAGAAAAAAAAACACTTAAACCAATTGCTAATTATTTAAATAAGTTTTTTAAAGTAAAATTCATCCCAAGTATTTTAGGAGAAGTAGTAAAAGAAGAAATAAATAAATTGAAAGATAGTGAAGTTTTGCTCTTAGAAAATCTTAGACAAGATGAAAGGGAAGAAAAAAATGATCAGGGTTTTTCTAAAGAATTAGCAGAATTAGGCGATCTTTATGTTAATGATGCTTTTTCTGTTTGTCATCGTAAGCATGCTTCTATTGTTTCTCTCCCTGAATTTTTCCCCAGCTATCTTGGTTTGCAATTGGAAAAGGAAATAGAAAATCTTGAATTAATTATAAAAAAAACAGAACACCCATTTCTGTTTATTTTGGGTGGGGCTAAATTTGAAACTAAAATACCTTTAATAGAAAAATATTTAAAAATAGCTGATCAAGTTTTTATTGCTGGAGCTCTCATGAATAATTTTTTTAGAGAAAAAGGGATGAATATTAAAAAATCAATAATTTCAGAAGGAAATTTTAACATTAGAGGTATTATTAATAATCGAAAATTAATTTTACCAGATGATTTAGTTTGGAAAAATGAAATGATTGTTGATGTTGGGGATAAATCACTACAGAAATTAGAAGAAGATATTAAAAAAGCAAAAATAATTTTATTTAATGGACCGATTGGTTATTATGACCAAGGTTCTGAAGAAGGGACAATTAAATTATTAAAAATGCTCACCAAAAGTAAGGCTAAAGTAATTATCGGAGGAGGAGACACTTTAGTTCTTGTTGAAAAACTTAAACTACAAGATAAGTTTTATTTTATATCTACTGGAGGAGGAGCCATGCTAGAATTTCTTCTAAAAGGAACCTTGCCGGGGATAGAAGCTCTTAGAGGTTAGTTATTATTTTTTGAGCATTACTTTCAAAGTCCAGAGAATTAGACTGGGAATTATTAGGCCAAATCCAAATGTGAGCATGAGGAACTTCATCTCCATAAATTTGAGACCTTATCATTTCTGTTCCAAAAGCTTTTTGTTGAGCTAAAGCTATTTTTTTAACTACCTTAAAATATTCTCCAACATCGTCAATGTCCCAAACCCAACGATAATGTTTTTTGGGAATTACTTGAACATGGCCCGCTTCTCGTGGATTAATATCCAAAAAAGCCAAAAAATTTTTATCCTCATAAATTTTATAGGTTGGTATTTTACCCTTGACGATTTTACAAAATATGCAATTTTGATCATTCATCTCAATAGTATATGCTAAAATCTATCTATGAACAATTACCCAGAACTAACTCTTAAACTTTTGGCTAATCGTGGAATTACTACTAACGAAGACATTAAAAAGTTTTTGAGTCCGTCTTATGAAGAAGATCTTCATGATCCTTTTTTGATAAAGGGAATGGAAAAAGCGGTAGTAAGGATTTTTGAAGCCATTGAAGGAAATGAAAAAATTATTATTTATACTGATTATGATTGTGACGGTATCCCCGGAAGTGTGGTGTTTTATGATTTTTTTAAAAAAATAAATTATTATAATTTTGATATTTATATTCCAGATCGCCACAAAGAAGGATATGGGCTTAATAAAGAAGCTATTAAAAAATTTAGTAATAAAAAAGTAAAATTAATAATTACAGTTGATCTTGGAATTAATAATGTTAATGAAGTAGCTCAAGCAGAAGCCCTGGGGATTGATGTCATTATTACTGATCACCATCTTCCCCCAAAAAATCTTCCTCGCGCTTATTCAATTATTAACTCTAAACAACTAGATGATAAATATCCATTCAAAGAACTTTGTGGGGCGGGAGTTGCTTTTAAAGTTATCCAAGGATTTATTCAAAAATATAAAGAATATTTTGATATTAATAATGGTTGGGAAAAATGGCTTCTTGATATGGTTGGAATAGCCACTCTTTCAGATAGAGTTGTTTTAAGGGGGGAAAATAGAGTTTTGGCATATTTTGGGTTAAAAGTATTACAAAAAAATAAAAGAATAGGGCTTCAGCAATTATTTAAAAAAGCTAATATAAATTCATATTTTGCTTCCGAAGATGATATAAGTTTTACTATTGCTCCCAGATTAAACGCTGCCTCTAGAATGGATCATCCCCAAAAAGCCCTTGAACTTCTAATTGTTAATAATGAGATAGAGGGGAAAGTAGTTTCTGATTATTTAACAAATATTAATAACGAACGAAAAATAATAGTTGCTCAAATTATGAGAGAGATTAATAAAAATATTCAACACAGAGAAAAAAATGAATTGATTGTTGTTGGAAATCCTAAATGGCGAATTGGGGTATTAGGATTGGTAGCTACTCGTTTAGTTGAACAATATCAAAAACCAATTTTTGTTTGGGGAGTTGAGGGCGGAGAAATAATAAAAGGTTCTTGCCGATCGGACGGAAGTGTTAATTTAGTTGAATTAATGAGAAAAATACCCAAACAAATTTTAATTGATTATGGCGGACACGAAATGGCTGGTGGTTTTTCCGTTGTTCATGAAAAAATTCATTTTTTAGAAGACGAGCTTGTTAAAGCTTATAATGTAATAAAGAAAGCTGAAAATGAAATTATTAATAAAGATATATTTATTGACAAAGAGATGTCTTTAAAAGAAGTAATAATGGAAAATTATTCCCAAATAGAAAGACTAGCTCCTTTTGGCGAAGGAAACCCAAAACCAATTTTTATGTTCAGAGATTTAAAAATTGAAGAAATTAGAATATTTGGAAAAAATAAAAATCATTTAGAATTATTATTAATGGATGATAATAAAGACAAAATCAAGGCAATAAGTTTCTTTTCTAATGCTGAAAGTTTTAAAATTCCGTTGGAAGATGGAAAAAAGATAAATTTAGTTGCCAATTTTGAATTATCTCGTTGGAATGGGAATGCCGATCTTCGTTTGCGAGTAGTTGATATAATATAAAAATGAAAAAAGATAAAATAACAATTTACACAGACGGGTCTTCTCTTGGTAATCCAGGACCGGGTGGTTGGGGAGTGCTTATTCAATTAAAAGATAAAAAAATAATAGAACTTGGGGGGCGGGAAGAAAAAACCACCAACAATAGAATGGAATTGATGGCGGTTATTAAAGCTTTTAAGTATCTTAACGATAGTCGGTTAGGAAATAATGGTTTAAAATTAATCCTTGATTCCGAATATGTAAAAAAAGGCATTACCGAATGGATTTATGGGTGGGTTCAAAATAACTGGCGGACCAAGAACAGAAAACCAGTTTTAAATCAGGATTTATGGAAGGAGTTAATTATTATAGTTCAAGAATATGAAAAAAAAAATAAAATAGAATGGGAAAGAATAGATAGTCATACTGGAGTTGCTGGCAATGAACGAGCTGATCAAATTGCCGTTTCTTTTGCCGAAGATAAACCTACCCCATTAAAGGATGAAAGATGAAGTTTTTTATGTAATAGTATTTGGTTTTACCCTAGGAATATTTTTTCGGTCATTTTTTAACTGGGGCTGGAGCTGGATTGCTTTTTTTCTTCTTCTTTCTTTTTTTCTATTTTTTTCTTCCCTTATCTTAAAAAATATAAAAAACGTTACCATTCTCATTTCAGTTTTTGTTTTAACTTTTGGTTTAGGAGTTTGGCGTTTTTATATATCTGATATTAAATTACCACCATCTTTAGAAGAAAAAATTGAATCCCGGGTCAAATTTGAGGGTTTAATTATCAATGAACCTGATCAACGAGAAAATAATACTAAATTAACAGTTGAATTACAAAAGGGAATTAGAGTTTTAATAACTACTGATTTATATCCAGAATTTAAATATGGAGATTATATTAAATTTAATGGTACTTTTAAAAAACCAATCAATTTTACAACTGATGTTGGGAAAGAATTTGACTATATTAACTATCTAGCTAAAGATAAAATTTATTACCAAGTTTTCTATCCAGAAATAGAAATTATTTCGTCTGGCGGAGGTAATTTTATAAAGAGCAATCTTTTTAATTTGAAACACTCATTTCTTAATAAAATCAATAAACTTATTCCAGCCCCAGAGTCATCTCTATTAGGAGGATTACTTTTAGGAACTAAGCAAGCTTTGGGAGGAGAACTTCAAGATGATTTTATTAAGGTTGGCATTATCCATATCGTTGTTCTTTCTGGTTATAATGTTACTATTGTGGCCGAATCTTTAATGAGATTCTTTAAATCTTTTTTGCGCAAAACCGTAGCCACTTCTCTTGGGGTAATAAGTATTGTTTTATTCGCTATTATTACTGGGGCTGGGGCCACTATTATCAGAGCTTCTATTATGGCTATTCTTGTTTTATTAGCACGAGCTACTGGAAGAACTTATGATATCATCAGGGCCTTGCTGTTGGCGGGATTTTTAATGCTTATTCATAACCCTTGGATTCTGGTTTTTGATATCTCTTTTGAATTATCTTTTTTGGCGACCATTGGTCTTATTTATTTAACTCCAAGGATAGTTGAATATGTTCAATTTTTACCCAAAACATTGGATCTAAGAGGAATTTTTTCGGCCACTATCGCTGTTCAGTTTTTTGTTTTGCCTTTCATTTTATACAAGATGGGGACATTATCTCTAGTGGCTCCTATTGTTAATCTTCTTATTTTACCTCTTATTCCTCTGACGATGTTGGTTGGCTTTTTAACTGGTGTTTTAGGTTTTATTATTTCCGTTCTCTCGGTTCCTTTTGCTTGGATTTCTTATCTTTTGCTTCATCTTGAAATTTCTTTGGCCCAAATTTTCGCTAACTTTTCTTTTGCCTCAATGACAGTGAAATCCTTTCCTTTAATTTTGGTAGTTTTAATTTATCTGTTTATTGGTTGGTATTTAATAAAACATAAAAACAAAGATGAAAGAATTTTACAAGAATCTTAAATGGTATTTCTTAATTTTACTTTTTATGGGAGTAATGTTTATTTGGTATACAATTTTCCAAGAAGACAAAGAAAATTATTTAATGGTTGCTTTTTTAGATGTCGGACAAGGAGACGCAATTTTTATTGAAGCTCCTAATGGAAATCAAATATTGATTGATGCTGGTCCCAACAGAAAAGTTTTAGAAGAACTTGGGAAAATAATGCCTTTTTATGATAGATCAATTAATATGGTTATTGTCACTCACCCTGATAATGATCATATCGGGGGATTACCAAGTGTGCTGGAAAATTATAAGATTGATAAAATAATAAAATCAGATAGAAAATCCGATACTCCTAATTTTCAAGCCTCAGAAAAAATAATTGAAGAAACAAAAATTGAAAAAATACTGGGGAAAAGGGGATTAAAAATAATATTAGATAATAAAAAAGAAATTTATTTAAAAATTTTATTACCAGACAAAAAATCAAATGAATGGAATGATAATGATTTTTCACTGGTAACCCAATTAATTTATGGAAAGAATAAGTTTTTAATGACAGGGGATATTTCACAATCGATTGAAAATTATTTAACCTATATTGATAGTGATGAACTAGATAGCGATGTTCTAAAAATTGGTCATCACGGTTCTAAAACTTCTACAAGTGAATTATTTATTGAAAAAGTATCTCCCGAGTATAGCATTATTTCAGTTGAAAAAGATAATAATTATGGTCATCCTCATCAAGAAACCCTAGATACTCTGAATAAATTTAAAACAAAAATCCTCTCTACAGCAGAAGAGGGAGTAATTATTTTTAAATCTAACGGAGAAAAATTATATCTCAAATAAGACCAGCTTTTTTAAGAGTAGCATAGGCGCCATTTTTGTTAATGGTTTTTATGGCTTTAGTTGAAAGTTCTAATCTAATAGTTTTTCCAGTTTCTGGAATATAAATTCTTTTCTTTTGAAGATTAGGATATTTTCTTTTTTTACCAGTTGGGTTGAATTGAGTAGCTCGAACACGATTACTGTATCCACCAGTCATCTTCGAACCTTTTTTAGTTATGAGACATGTTTTGGCCATAATTATAAGGTCATGTTATCATATAGATATATTCTATGCAAGAAATTTTTACTATCGTTATATTAATTATGTCGGTAGTTATTCACGAAATGTCCCATGGATATACTGCCTTGGCCTTTGGTGATCAAACGGCTAAATATGCTGGTCGATTAACTTTAAATCCCCTTAAACACCTTGATCCTATTGGATCAGTTATTGTTCCATTAATTTTAGTCCTTCTCCCTGGAGGTTTTGTTTTTGGCTGGGCGAAACCAGTTCCTTATAATCCAAATAATTTAAGAAATTTAAAATGGGGAACAATTTCAGTCGCTTCGGCAGGAGTTTTAGCTAATCTTTTTCTAGCTTTAATTTTTGGCTTATTAATTAGAATAGTCCTGTCTTCTTCCTGGGCTGTTCCTCAAAGTTTTTTAATCATTACGGGGATGATTGTTTTTATAAATGTTTTATTAGCTATTTTTAATCTTATTCCCGTTTCTCCTCTTGATGGGTCAAAAATATTTTTTTCGTTGCTTCCCGATAATTATAGATATATTGCTAAATTTTTAGAACAATATTCCATTTTTGTAATCCTATTTATTATTTTTTTCTTGTGGGGTTATATTCAACCGATTATGTTTTGGTTGTTCAAAGTATTTTCAGGAATGTCTGCTTTTGAATTTTTTAATTTATTGCAAATAATATGATAAAAGCTAAATATATAATTATTTTATTTTTTCTCTTAGTGTTTTTACCATCACCAACCTTAGCTGAAAATATAGATAACACTTATTATCGAGCTCAAGTTATTGAAGATAGTTCTTATCTTAATTTTAATTGTGATACTTATTGTAATGTAACAGTTAGTGGTTCTGAATTAACCGGTTATGCTTGGAGTGAAAATTATGGTTGGATAAGTCTTAATTGTAGTAATGATAATTCTTGTGCTTCCAGTAATTTTAAAATTTCTAATAATGGGAACGGAACTCTTTCTGGTTATGCTTGGGGAGAAAATATAGGATGGATTAATTTTGGTCCTCATAGTGGATCAAGTACATCCCAAGTGTCTATTAGTAATGCTGGTGATTTTAGGGGTTATGCTTGGGGAGAAAATATAGGATGGATATCTTTTAGTTGTAATAATAATAACTCTTGTGCTACTCCAACTAACGGGACTAATGACTGGGAGGTCAGAACATATTGGATTCCTACTAGTGTAAGTAGCGGAGGAGATAGTGGTCCTGGTTCAACCCCTGACCCAACCCCTGACCCAATCCCTGACCCAACCCCTGACCCAACCCCGACTCAGGGTGCTTCTTCTGATGGAAGTTCATTGGAAACTATTCCTCAACCGGTATTATCCGAATTGCTTTTAGGACAAATAAAAACTAGTTTTGAAACAACTATAAAAGCAATTTCTTTTGCTAGTCAAGAATTAAAAAAAATTGTAAATAATCCCACTGGAGATGCAATAACAAAAATTGTTTCTACCACTGGAGTTGTTACAGGAACGACTGTCTCTGTTGCCTCGGCCCTTTTTCTAAATCCAATTTCTTTCTCAGAAATTATTCTAATACCAGCTAGACTCTGGGGGCTTCTAATGACCGTTTTTGGTTTAAAGAAACGTCGACGACCATGGGGAACTGTTTACGATAGTATCACTAAACAACCTCTTGATCCAGCCTATGTTGTTCTTCAAGACTTAGAAGGTAAAGAGATAAATACCTCAATTACAGACCTTGATGGTCGTTATGGATTTTTAACAACTCCAGGAAAATATAAAATTTTAGCTAATAAAACAAATTATAATTTTCCATCAAAAAATCTCTATGGAAAAATCAGAGATGAGTTATATAATGATCTTTATTTTAATGAAGAAATAGAAATAAAAGAAGATGGAGAAATTATTAATAAAAATATTCCCTTAGATCCAATTAATTTTGATTGGAACGAATTTCAAAAGAGAGAACAGAAATTAATGAAATTTTATTCTCGTCGAAGTTTATTTTTAGCTAGATTATCCGGAACCTTTTTCGTTATTGGTTTTACTGTCGCTTTATTGGCCGCATTTTTGGCGCCCAAAACATATAATATTATTATTCTTGGTTTATATTTTGTTTTATTAGTTGTGCGTCAAGTTGGATTGAAGCCAAAATCTCAAGGAGGCATTACGAGCAAAGACACAGGAAAACCAATGCCTTTTGCGATTTTGCGTATTTTTAATACTGCCATGGACACAGAAATTGCTCATAAAGTTGCTAACCAAACAGGAAGATATTTTTGTCTAGTTGCCAATGGAACTTATGGTATCAAGGTTGAAAAGAAGAATGAAGACGGGTCTTATTCATTGGTTTATACATCAGAATTAATAAAAGTTACCAATGGAATTATTAATAAAATGTTTGAGGTTTAAAACTATTTTTTTCTATGTTATAATCCAAATATAAAAATATATTTATGGCAAGAAAGGTATTAAAAACGAAAGATATTTTAACTAAAAACAAGATTTTTGCGATATTTTTTCTTTGTTTTCTGCTCTTTGTTTTTGTTACTCAAGTCTTGGCTGTTCCTCCCATTAGTGTCTATGCTCCCGGAGCTTCCTTAAATCCAAACTGTGCTCCCGGAAGCACTAATTGTACCACTGGATCTCTCTATTACAGCGGAGGAACAGATATTGCTGTAGCTGATGGGGGAACGGGAGTCTCAACTCTAACAGATGGTGGAATATTGCTTGGTTCTGGAACTAGTGCTGTCACCGCTACTAGCCAACCAACTAATGGACAACTTTTAATTGGAAGCACAGGAGTTGATCCAGTTTTAGCAACTATAACCGGTGGCACAAATTTAACTACCACCAATGGATCAGGAACAATTACTTTAGATGTTGATGATTCTTTTATATTAAATACAGGAGACATCGGAACAGGAGTTTTTGATTTTGGAGGAGCAACTTCAATTGAAATTGTAAATGGGACTGGTCCCACAGTAGATACTACCGGAGAAATTGCTATTGACACAAACGCTGATGGTAATTATATAGATCAAGGCTGGCTTACTTATTATGATGGAACACAAATTATGTTTGTTCCCGCCTTTGATGCGATTGGAACTCCATCAGAGAATGATGTGATTACTTATGATGCTACTAACGACAAATGGGTCATTGAAGCTCAGTCCGGGGGTTTGTCAAATATTGTGGAGGATACAACGCCACAACTTGGTGGTGATTTAGACGCTAATAGTTTTGAAATAAAAATGGTTAATGGTGATGGGATACTTGATGTTAATGGTGATGAAATTGTTGAATTTAATACAAATGGAATAGCTTTTACAGGAGCAAACTTTATCCGACTTAGTTCTGCGGCTACTGGTGGCGATGTTGGAATACTGGCAGAAGGAAGTGATAGTAATGTTGGAATAACAATTGATTCTAAAGGAACAGAGACAATAGACATAGGAAGGAATGGAGGAGGAGTTAAACTGGGAAATGGACTGTTGTTGTTTCCAAACTCAGATGGGGTGGCTAATACTTATTTGACCACTAATGGCTCCGCTACCCTTTCCTTTTCTGTTTTAGATATTTCTCATGATACTTCCCCTGCCCTTGGTGGTGATTTAGACACTAGCGCTAGTGATATTGATATTTCTGCCGATAGTAATTTATTTTATAGTGTTTCCACCTTAACGACGATAACAGGAAATTCAAATGACTGGGCAATAGGTGATGGTGTCTATTTTAGAGTAGCTTCTAATGAACTCGGCGTTTATCAGATAACAGGAATAGCTGGGGGATCCGATGGAAGAGTAATTTATATTACCAATATTAATACTATTGGTGGTTTTAGCGGTGATTTAACTTTAAAAAACGAAGATGCAAACAGCACGGCCGCCAATAGGTTTGCTTTTAGCACAGGAGCAGATATAAATTTGCGAGAACAAAGCACTTATGCGTTTATTTATGATTCAGTAATATCAAGATGGAGAGAGCTAACCATTGTTCCTTAATTATTTACCACGAAGAATTGGCTATTTGACAAGTTTTTGTATTTTGCTACTATTAAAAAAGCTCTTGAGAGCTTTTTATTTTATGCCAACGACTAATCAATTAACTAAAAATAAAAGAAAAAAAATTATTAAAAGATCAAAAGCCGTTGCCCTGGCTCGTGGTTTTAATGAAAAAAAAAACAGACCCGTTTTTTATCCATCTCCTTTTAAAAGGGGAGTTTGTCTTAATGTTAAAACCATTACTCCTAAAAAACCAAACTCCGCTCTTCGAAAAATTGCTCGAGTTCGTTTAACTAACGGAACAGAAGTAACCGCTTATATTCCGGGAGAAGGACATAATCTTCAGGAACATTCAGTAGTTATTCTTCGAGGAGGAAGAGTTAAAGATTTAATTGGAGTTCGTTATCATATTGTCCGAGGAGTCCTTGATACAACTGGGGTAGAAGGAAGAAAAAATTCTAGAAGTTGTTATGGAACAAAGAAACTAAAAGATAAGAAATAAAAATGAGAAGACCAGTAAAAAAAATAAATAAAATTCAACCCGATAGAGTTTATAATTCTGACAAATTATCTAAATTCATTAATTACATTATGCAATCTGGCAAAAAAGCCACTGCTCAAAAAATAATTTACCAAGCTCTTGATGTTATTAAAGAAAAAACTAAAAATCCTAATCCATTAGAAATTTTTGAATTAGCTCTTAAAAATACCACCCCTTTAATGGAGGTTAGATCGCGTAGAGTTGGGGGAGCTAATTATCAAGTTCCTCGAGAAGTTAGACCCGAGAGAAAATTAATTCTTTCGATGAGATGGATTATTGAAGCGGCTCGGGCCAAAAAAGGAAAATCTATTTGTTTAAATTTGGCTGAAGAAATTATTTTAGCTAGCAAGAACGAAGGGGAGGCAGTTAAAAAAAGAGAAATTACCCACAAAATGGCCGAGGGCAACAAGGCTTTTGCTCACTTCAGTTGGGGAAAATAAAATATGGACAGAGATTATCCTTTAGAAAAAGTTAGAAATATTGGAATTATTGCTCATATTGATGCCGGGAAGACTACTGTCACCGAGCGTATTTTATATTACACAGGAATTTCTCATAAAATTGGTGAAGTTCACGAAGGACAAGCGATTATGGATTGGATGGAACAAGAAAGAGAGAGAGGGATTACTATTACTTCGGCGGCTACTACTTGTTTTTGGACTCCAACTTATTCTAATAAAGAAGATAAATCAACTAAATATCGTTTTAATATCATTGATACTCCTGGTCATGTTGATTTTACCGCTGAAGTAGAGAGATCTTTAAAAGTTTTGGATGGAGGAGTTGTTTGTTTTGACGGAGTAGCTGGGGTAGAACCTCAATCAGAAACAGTTTGGCGTCAAGCTGATAAATATAAAGTTCCTAGAATTTGTTTTGTTAATAAATTAGACAGAACAGGAGCTTCTTTTGAATATTCTTTTAAAACTATTTTAGATCGATTGACAAAAAATGCTGTTCGAATGCAAATTCCAATCGGAGAAGAAGATAAATATGAGGGTTCAATTGATTTATTAACAATGAAAGCCTATCGTTTTGAAGGGAAGATGGGAATTGAAGTTAAAGAAAGTGAAATTCCCGAAAATTTAAAAGCAGAAGCAAAAAAATATAGGACTGAACTAATTGAAAAAATTGTAGAAAATGATGAAAAATTAACTAATCAATATTTAGAAGGAAAAGAGATACCGCTAAAAGATTTAAAGAAAATTCTTAGAAAAGGAACAATAGATAATGAAATTTTCCCGGTTTTTTGTGGTTCTGCTCTTAAAAATAAAGGAGTTCAACTAGTTCTTGATGGAGTGGTTGATTATTTGCCAAGCCCGATTGATATTCCTCCAATAAAAGGTCTTGATCCAGAAACCGAAAAAGAAATTGAAAGACAAACTTCAGATAACACTCCTTTTTCTGCTCTGGCTTTTAAACTCCAAACAGATCCTTTTGTTGGCCAACTAACTTATTTTAGGGTTTATTCTGGAACTTTATCTGCTGGTTCTTATGTTTATAATCCCAGAACTGGTGACAGAGAAAGGATAGGACGAATTTTAAGAATGCATTCTAATTCCAGAGAAGAAGTAAAAAAAGTTTTTGCCGGTGAAATTGTGGCGACTGTTGGTTTAAAGAATACCATCACCTCCGATACTCTTTGTGATGAAAATAATCCAGTTATTCTTGATCGAATCGAATTTCCAGAACCAGTTGTTTCTCTTAGAATTGAACCAAAAACCAAAGCTGATCAAGAGAAAATGGGGATGGCTCTAAATCGTTTAGCTCAAGAAGATCCTACTTTTAAAATTACCTCTGACCAAGAAACAATGGAAACTATTATTTGGGGAATGGGAGAACTTCATTTAGATATTATTATTGATCGAATGAAAAGAGAATTCAGCGTTGAAGCTGATGTTGGAAAACCACAAGTTGCTTATAAAGAAACAATTACTGGTAAATCTGAAGCTGAAGGTAAATATATAAAACAATCTGGAGGACGTGGCCAATATGGTCATGTAAAAATTAGAGTCAAACCTCTTGAAGAAGCTCCAGAGAATTTACCTAAAAATACTAAACGATCAGAAGGTTTCGAATTTATTAACAACATTAAAGGAGGAGTTATTCCTCATGAATATATTCCGGCGGTTGAAAAAGGATTAAAAGAAGGAATGAGCAGAGGAGTTTTAGCTGGTTTTAATATAGTTAATATTTCTTGTGAACTTTTTGATGGATCTTATCACGAAGTTGATTCTTCGGAAATAGCTTTCAAAATTGCTACTTCTATGGCTCTCCAAGATGCTGCTAAAAGAGCCAAGCCAGTTTTACTTGAACCAATGATGAAGGTAGAAGTAGTTACTCCAGAAAAATTTATGGGAGATGTTACTGGAAATTTGAGTTCCAAAAGAGGAATTATTGAAGGAATGGAGGATCGGGGGATGAATAAGGTCATTAAGGCCATAGTCCCTTTATCTGAAATGTTTGGATATATTACTACTCTCCGAACGATGACTGAAGGACGGGCTAATTTTACTATGGAATTTTTGCGTTTTGATATTGTTCCTAAAAATGTGGCTGATGACATCATTGCTTCCAGAAAATAATAATAACTATTAGGGCTTGCACTTATTTTTTAATTTGATAAGATAGAGATGTCGCTCTTTAGCGATTTTTATTATCAATAAATAATCTAATATAAAAATATTATGGCAGTAGAAGAATTTAAAAGAGATAAACCCCACGTAAACGTGGGAACAATCGGTCATGTTGATCATGGAAAAACCACTTTAACAGCGGCGATTCTTCATGTTCTCAATTTGGCTGGGAAAAAGGTTAAGCTTCGAGGGGTTGATCAAATTGATAACGCCCCCGAGGAAAAAGAAAGGGGGATAACAATTGCTCTTTCTCATAATGAATATGAAACTGATGCTCGTCACTATGCTCATATTGATGCTCCTGGGCACGCTGATTATATAAAAAATATGATTACGGGAGCTGCCCAAATGGACGGAGCCATTATTGTGGTAGCGGCGACTGATGGGGTAATGCCTCAAACAAGAGAACATATTTTGCTTGCTCGACAAGTTGGTGTTCCAAAAATTATTGTTTTTATAAACAAAGTTGACATGGTTGATGATAAGGAATTAGTTGATTTAGTTGAAGAAGAAATTCGTGAGCTTCTTACTAAATATGAATTTGATGGTGTTAACACCCCAGTTATTAAGGGATCAGCTCTAAAAGCCTTGAACGCTCAATCAATTGATGATCAATGGGCTAAGAATATTCTTGAATTAACAGATGCTCTTGATAAATATATTCCAGTTCCAGAACGTGATATTGAAAAACCTTTTCTTATGCCCGTTGAGGATATTTTCTCAATTGAAGGACGAGGGACGGTAGCCACAGGAAGAATTGAAAGAGGAATTGTTAAAGTTGGAGAAGAAATTGAAATCGTTGGAATTAAGGAGACATCAAAAACAACAGTTACTGGTATTGAAATGTTTAACAAACAACTTCAGGAAGGAATAGCTGGAGATAATGCTGGTGTTTTACTTAGAGGAATTAAAAAAGAATCTCTAACACGAGGACAAGTGTTATCAAAAGTAGGAAGTGTTACTCCTCATACTGAATTTGATGCAGAAGTATATGTTTTAAACAAAGATGAAGGTGGACGGCATACCCCATTTTTTACTGGTTACAAACCCCAATTTTATATTAGAACCACTGATGTCACAGGAGAAGCTTTTCTTCCAGAAGGAACAGAAATGGTAATGCCGGGAGATACAGTTCAATTAAAAATTAAATTGTCTGTTCCTATTGCTCTGGAAGAACAACAAAGATTTGCTATTAGAGAAGGAGGGAAAACTGTTGGAGCCGGAGTGGTCACAAAAGTTATAGCCTAAAAAATTTATAAGTATGGCAACAAAAACGACAAAAAAATCTAGTGCCCAGAAAACCAAAATAAAAAAAAACACAGACAGCCCAAAAAACAAAACTAAAATAGCAGCTAAAGATAAATCTGATTTTTTGTCTAAGGGAGATGACTTAATAAAACTTCGCATTAGAGTCCGAGCTTATGAAAATAAAATACTTGACGCTTCGGTAAAACAAATTATTGATACTGCCAGTCGTTATGATGCTGATATCATTGGGCCAATACCATTACCAACAGAAAAAAAGAAATATACAGTTAACCGATCACCTTTTATTTTTAAGGATTCTAGAGAACAATTTGAAATTAGAGTTCATAAAAGAGTCATTGATATTTCTAATCCATCCGCTAAGATAATTGATGCTTTAACCAACTTAAATTTACCATCAGGAGTTGATATTGATGTCAAAATGCTCTAAAAATAACAGTCTCTTTATTGACGGATAGCATATTTTTTAATCCGCTAGAAGTTGATCTATTAAAAATTTGGTTGACGAAGGCGGGTTATTGAGATAATTTTTAAAAATATATGAAATTTATATTGGGAACAAAACAAAAGATGGTTCAATATTTTAATGAAGAAGGGAAAGCTTCTCCAGCTACTTTAATATCAGCTGGTCCTATTGTTGTTACTCAATTAAAAGATAAAGAAAAAGATGGATATAAAGCTATTCAAATCGGTTATTTGGAGAAAAAGAAGCAAAATTCTAAAAGTAAGTTGGGGCACTTAAAGAATCTTGGTAATTTTAAGCACTTAAGAGAATTTATTACTGAAAATGATGAAAAATTAAAATTAGGAGATACTATTGATGTTTCTGCCTTTGAAAAAGTAAAAACTGTTGTCATTAGTGGTGTTTCTAAAGGAAAAGGATTTCAAGGAGGAGTTAAACGACATGGTTTTCATGGAGGACCGCGGTCTCATGGGCAAAAACATTCCGAACGTGAAGTCGGCTCAATCGGGGATGCTGGGTCACAAAGAGTTTTTAAGGGCAAAAGGATGCCTGGCCGAATGGGAAGTGATAGAATAACCGTAAAAAATTTGGTTATTCTTGATATTGATAAAGAAAATAATCATTTGTTAGTCAAAGGAGCTGTTCCCGGAAGATTGGGGACTATTTTAGAAATTAGAAGTCTAAAAATTAAACTATAATGGAAGCAAAAGTATACAACCAAAAAGGGGAAGAAACTGGAAAAGTAAAACTACCAAATGAAATCTTTGGATTAAAATGGAATGGTGATTTAGTTCATCAAGTTACCACAGGAATGCAAGCTAACCAAAGAATCAATATTGCCCATACCAAAGATCGAAGTGAAGTTTCTGGGGGAGGGAAAAAACCATACAGGCAAAAAGGAACTGGCCGAGCGCGACATGGCTCAATTCGATCTCCAATTTGGAAAGGTGGCGGAGTTACTCATGGGCCATTAAAAGATAAAAAATATAGAGAGAAAATAAATAAAAAAATGAAAATTAAAGCTCTTTATACAATTCTTTCAGAAAAGTTAAAAGACAAAGAAATATTGTTTATTGACGATATAAAATTAAAAGAAGTAAAGACAAAATTAGCTCAAAAAATATTACTATCTCTTAGTAAAGTATCTGGTTTTAATAAATTAAAGATGAAGAAAAAAAATAATATTTTTCTATCTTTAAATAAGAAAGATGAGATAATCAGAAAAAGTTTTAATAATCTTCCCCAGATATATCTTGATCGAATAGGGAATATTAATCCCTTAACAATATTAAAATATAGATATTTAATAATTGTTGATCCAGAAAAAAGTATAAATTTAATATTGAATAAGATTAAATAATGAAATCTATTAATAAAATAATTAAAAGACCTAGAATTACAGAAAAAGCATCAATGTTAACAGAAAACTCTGTCTACACTTTTGATATTGCCCCCAAAACTACCAAAATAGAAATTAAAGATGCTATTAGGAAACTTTATAAAGTAGATCCAATTAAAATTAGAATTGCGTCTGTCCCAGCTAAAAATGTTTTTATTAGAGGTAAAAAGGGAATCAAAAAAGGAGGCAGAAAAGCAATGGTTTATTTAAAGTTAGGTGATAAAATTGAATTTATTTAATATATGAAAAAATATAAACCAACAACTCCATCAAGAAGACAAATGTCTACTGTTTCCTATAAAGGGATTATAACTACTTCCAGTCCAGAAAGAACCTTAACTAAAGGATTTAAAAGAGGAACTGGAAGGAATAATCAAGGAAGAATAACCACTCGTCATAAAGGAGGCGGACATAAACGTCGCTATCGTCTTATTGATTTTAAATATGAAAAAATGGATATTTCTGCTAAAGTTAAAACTATTGAATATGATCCAAACAGATCATCCTTCATTGCCTTAATTTCCTATCTTGATGGAGAAAAACGTTATATTATTGCTCCTAAATCAATAAAAGTAGGCGACAAACTAATTATCTCCGAAGAGGCTCCTTTGAATGTTGGCAATCGTTTGCCTCTTAAAAATATTCCAGTAGGAACTTTTGTTTATAATGTTGAAATAAAACCTAAAAGTGGAGCTAAATTCGCTCGCTCAGCCGGTAATTTTGTTCAAGTTTTAGCTAATAGCGATGGTTATACCCATTTAAAAATGCCATCATCAGAAATAAGAAAAGTTAATGAAAAGTGTTGGGCTTCTATTGGGGAAGTTTCTAATGAAGAACATAAATTAGTTAATATTGGGAAAGCGGGCCGATCAAGATGGTTGGGAATTCGTCCGACAGTTCGCGGATCAGCGATGAACCCAGTTGATCATCCTCATGGTGGTGGTGAAGGACGACAAGGAATTGGTTTAAGAAGAGGGCCAAAAACACCATGGGGTAAATTAGCTTATGGAGTTAAAACTGGCAGTAAGAAGAAATATTCTGCTAAACTTATTGTTTCTAGACGGAAACCAAAGAAGAGAAAAAAATAAGAAGAAGTAATTGACTTTATTTTTCAACCTGATAAGATAAAAAACAAGCTCTATCGAGCTTGTTTTATTTGAGATGACTAGATCACTTAAAAAAGGTCCCTATGTGGACGAAAAATTACTAAAAAAGATAGAAGGGAAAAAACCAGACCAAGTCGGGGTTATTAAAACATGGGCTCGAGCATCCCAAATATCACCCGAAATGGTTGGTTTTACTTTTGGGGTTCATAATGGAAAAAGTCATCTTGAAGTTTTTGTTTCAGAAGATATGGTTGGCCATCGTCTAGGAGAATTTTCTTTAACTAGAAAATTTATTAAACATGGAGGTAAAATGCAAAAAGAAATTGAACAAAAGAAAAGAGAAGCTGAAATTACCCAAGCTAAAGCGGCTAAAGCAACTAGTGATTCTAAAAAATAATATTTAAAATATGAAATCATTTCTAAAAAACCACAGACAAGCTCCTCGAAAAGTTCGCTTAGTAACAAATTTTATTAAAGGTAAGTTAGTCAATGTTGCTCAAAATGAACTTAAATTACTTCCTCAAAGAGCCGGGATGGTAGTAAAAAAGCTTTTGGGATCAGCGGTCGCTAATGCTAAACATAATTCTGAGGTTAGTGAAGATAAATTATATGTGAAAGATATTATTGTTAATGAAGGATCAACCCTAAAACGATTTAGACCAAGGGCCATGGGAAGATCTTCAAAAATTAACAAACGATCAAGTCATATTACTATTATTCTTGCTGAAAAAAATTATGACTAAAACAGTCCATCCATATGCCCACAGATTAGTGATTTTACGAGACTGGAAGTCTCGTTGGTTTTCTAATAAAAAGAAATATAAAGATTTTCTTAGGGCAGATGTTTTAATTAGAAAATTTTTAGAGAAAAGATTGAGAGGATTTTATGTTTCATCTATTGAAATAGAAAGAAGTAGAAAATTTTCTAAAATTATAATAAAAACTTCTCGTCCGGGGATGATTATTGGCCGTAACGGAGAAGGAGCAACAAAACTTAAAGAAGATTTATTAAAAATTATGAAAAAAAATGAAATTACTATTTCTGAAGAATTTAAATTAGATATTATTGAAGTTATTTCCCCGGATTCTGACGCTTCTCTGGTTGCTTATTCAATTGTTGAAGCCATGGAAAAGAGATTGCCTTATCGTCGAGTTATCAAACAAGCTCTCGAGAAAGTTATGGCGGTTAGGGAAGTAAAAGGAGCCAGAATTGTTGTGGCTGGACGGCTTGGTGGTACTGAAATTGCTAGGACCGAAGGAATAAAAGATGGTAATATTCCTTTACAAACACTAAGAGCTGATATTGATTTTGCTCGAGAACGAGCTCGTTTACCTTATGGGACAATAGGAATTAAAGTTTGGATTTACAAAGGAGAAGTTTTTAATGATAAGAAAAAATAAATATGCTTTTCCCTAAAAAAGTAAAATTTAGAAAGTGGCAAACTCAAAGAAAAAAGTTAAACAAGATTAATTCTGCCACCAGAGGAACAGAACTAAGTTTTGGTTCCTTTGGTTTAAAATCAGAAACTGCCGGGAGAATTCGATCTAATCAATTAGAAGCGGCTAGAAAAACAATGACTAAAAAAATATCAAAAGTTGGAAAAATCTGGATTAGAATATTCCCTGACAGACCTTACACTGCCAAAGCGGCTGAAGTTGGAATGGGAAAAGGAAAAGGAGATCCTAAAGGATATTGTGTCGAAGTCCACCCCGGAAGAATTATTTTTGAGGTTGATGGTGTTTCTGAAGAAATAGCCAGAGAAGCTCTTAGAAAAGCTGGAACAAAATTACCAATTAAAACTAAAGTTACTAGTCGATCATGAAATTAAAAGATTTTAAAGATGGGGAACTTGAAAAAAAATTAGAAGATAAACAAGAAAAACTTCGGCAGTTTCGTTTTGGTGTTTCTGGGAGTAAAACTAAAAATGTTAAGGAGGGAAGTCTTTTAAGAAAAGAAATTGCTCAGATTATGACTGAAAAACGAAGAAGAATTAAAAATTAATTATGACCAAAAAGATTTTAAAAGGAATAGTTGTTTCAGACAAAATGGACAAAACCATTGTTGTTTCAGTAACTCGTTTTGTTAAACATCCCAAATATAAAAAATATAGTAAAATTAGTAAAAATTATAAAGCTCATGATGTTGAAAATAAGTATAAAACAGGCGATAATGTTCAAATTGAAGAAATAAAACCTTTATCAAAAGAGAAAAATTTTAAAGTTCTATGATCCAGCCAGAAACAAAAGTAATAATCACAGATAATACCGGTGGCAAAATTGGTAATGTTTTTAAAATATTAGGAGGATCCAAAAGACGTTATGCCAGAATTGGTGACAAAGTAGTAATATCAGTTAGAGTCGCTGATCCTAGAAAAGGAGTTAAGAAAAAAGATGTTCATCAAGCAGTGGTTGTTCGTCAAAATAAATCCTTCAGAAGAAAAGATGGTTCTTATATTAAATTTGATGACAATGCCGTGGTTATTTTAGAAAAAGACAAAAAAGAACCAAAAGGAGGAAGAATTTTTGGCCCAGTTCCAAGAGAATTAGGAGAAATGGGATATCAGAAAATTATTTCCTTGGCTCCAGAAGTTTTATAAATTATATTTATTATTTACTAATTTTTAAAAAATGAAAGTGAAAAAAGGAGACAACATTATAGTGATTACCGGGAAAGATAAAGGGAGAAAAGGAAAGGTAATAAAAGCTATTCCGAATCTAAGCAAGGTGGTGGTTGAGGGGATTAATATGAAAAAACGTCACCAACGACCAAAAAAATCAAATGAAAAAGGTCAAGTTTTAGAAATAGCTTCTCCGATTGATGTTTCAAATATAAAATTATGGAAGAAATAAAGAAAAAACAAGATAAATCTTTTGAGCTTTTGAAAAAAAACTTCAATTACAAAAACAAAATGTCTGCCCCCAAGTTAGTTAAAGTTGTGTTAAGTTCAGGAACGGGTTCTGGCCTCAAAAGAGACAAAAAAATAAATGAAGTAGTGTTTGATCGATTGACTAAAATTACTGGACAAAAGCCATCATTGCGAAAAGCCAAAAAATCAGTCGCTAGTTTTAAAATTCGTCAAGGAGACCCAATTGGAGTAATGGTCAATTTAAGAGGGGAAAGAATGTATTCCTTTTTAGATAAATTAATAAATATTGCCTTTCCTAGAACTAAAGATTTTAGAGGTTTGAAAACAAGCGCGGTAGATGAGGCTGGGAATTTAACAATTGGGATCAAAGAACATATAATTTTTCCAGAAACTTCTGACGAAGAATTAAAAGATGTTTTTGGATTAGCAATTACTTTAGTTAGTACCGCTAAAAATAAAAAAGAAGCCACCGCCTTTTTTGAACTTATTGGGATACCCTTTAGAAAATAAGTTTCTAATTGACAAATCATCTTAAATTGATATAGAATGAAGTCATAAATGGCTTACAAAATAATAATATTTTCAATAATTATTTTCCTATTTCTATTAATTACTCCTTTCACTCAAGCGGCTTACAACGCCAGCGATTGTTTGGGGCAATTGGATTCTTCCAATGCTTGCGTATACACCAAAGGATTAACTAACAATAGTGGTGGGAATAGGGGATTAAATGGCGTTAGATATTCAGAAATTGATATCGTTAATCACCGTCTTTTTGTTTCTGATCAGTTAAATAACCGCGTTTTAATTTACAATCTTGATTCCAGCAACAATCTAATTGACCGAGTCGCCGATAAGGTCTTGGGACAACCTAATTTTACTACTAACATTCCCGCTGTTACTCAAAATGGAATGACTCAACCTTTGGGATTGGCGTATGATGCCACCAATAATCGTCTTTTTGTGGTGGAACCTTCGATAAACCGCATCCTTGTTTTTAATGTCGCTTCTATTACTGACGGCGAAAGCGCGGTGAATGTTTTAGGGCAAACAGATTTCATTTCCAGCGCGCCGGCTGTTACCCAATCGGGTCTTTCTATTCCTAATGATGTTACATATGATTCCGCCAACGACCGTCTTTTTGTCGACAATTTGGGTTCTCATAGAGTAGTGATATATAACACTGCCATAATTACTGACGGAGAAGACGCCGTAAATGTTCTAGGTCAAACCGATTTTATTTCAAGCACTCCGGCAACAACACAAAATGGAATGTGGGGGCCAAGGGGGGTTACCTACGATTCCGTCAATAATAGGTTAATTGTTGGCGATAGGGTCAATCATCGCGTTTTGTTTTTTGATATATCTTCTATCACTGACGGAGAAGACGCCGTAAATGTTCTAGGTCAAGCCGATTTTACTTCCCAAACAATAGCTACCACTCAATCCGGCCTTCATTTTCCATATGGTATTGACTATGATTCTACAAATAATCGTCTTTTTGTCGCTGACTTGTTCAATAATCGTGTTATGGTCTTTGACACCCGCGTAAAAGTTCATTCGGCCTCGGGTTATTTCTATAAAGATGTTGACGGAAGCAATACAGTTACGGCTTCGGATATCCGTCATTCATCCGCGATTTCTGTTATTTCCGCGTATTCAGCGACCGGCGCAAACGAGGTAATAGTTGTTGATACGACCCTTACCGACAGCAGTGATGAAGTTCTTTCCTTTGGAACAATTACTACCGGCCAAACTATCATTCTTACCGAGACCGGAGCGGACACCAATACCATCGGAGCCATAACCGGAACTTTAGTTTCAACCGGCGGTTTTACCTGCACCGCCTATGACGCGGATAATGGCGGAGGTTCTTCTACTACCGCTATGGCTTCAATTCAATCTGTAAAATGTATAAATGGAAGTGCAAATGTGGTGGTTTTTAATACAGACACGGATCTTGTAACAGATTTAGTGGCCGAATCTACGACCATTACTTTAATCACTTCAACTTACGCTTCCGGCGCCACCGTAGCTTCCACCGATTCCGACCTCGGTTTAACCGTTTCTTTCACCAATGCCAACGGCTACAACGCTGATAATGTTCTGGGGCAGAGTGATTTTGTTTCTAGCACTGCAGCCACAACACAATCAGGAATGTCCTCCCCAATAGGTCTTGTTTATGATTCCGCCAACAACCGTATTTATGTTCCTGATTTAACCAATAATCGCGTTTCTATCTTTGATGTCGCTTCCATCACCGATGGAGAAAATGCCGTTGATCTTCTCGGGCAATTGGATTCTAGCGATAGTCCGGTTTATACAACGGCTTACACTAATAATGTAACGACAAATAATATTGGATTTAATATCACCCACGGGGTTGTTTTAGACACAATCAACCATCGTCTTTTTGTTTCTGACCGCGATAATAACCGTATTTTAATATATGAACTTGACGCTAATAATAATTTAGTTGATCGGCTTCCTGAAAGAGTTTTAGGTCAAAGTAATTTTACCTCTAACATGGCCACTACCACCCAAAGCGGATTAAGTTCTCCGCGATTTTTGACTTATGACTCCGCCAACAATCGCCTTTTTGTGGCGGAGGTAGGGAACGATCGGATTCTTGTTTTTGATGTGGTCTCTATCACCAACGGAGAAAATGCCGTCAATGTTTTAGGGCAAGCAGATTTTACTTCTAATAGCACGGGAGTAACTCAAAGCACGGTAAATAATCCAGCTGGGTTAGCTTATGACTCCACTAACGGCAGACTTTTTGTGACTGATAACACTAACAACCGTGTTTTAGTTTTTGATGTTGCTTCAATTACTGATGGAGAAAATGCTGTTAATGTCTTGGGCCAAACAAATTTTACTTCCAATAGCACCGCCACCACACAAAGCGGAATGAATAATCCTAACAGCTTAGCTTACGACTCCGCCAATAACCGTCTTTTTGTTAGTGATTATATCAACAATCGTGTTCTTGTTTTTGATGTTACTTCCATTACTAACGGAGAGAATGCAGTCTATGTTTTAGGGCAAGTTGATTTTACTTCTTCGGCTAACGCTCTTGCGGCTTTCGGGAATTTAAATATTCCGTGGTATGTGTATGTTTTAGTAACAATCCTATTAATAATCCTGTTGTTATTTACATCCAAGCATTTGCCAAAATGGGTCGCGGTTGTTATTACCATCTTGATAATCCTTCTGATTATTTTCGGATTTCTTGTCTATGTGGCTTTTGGGGGGTTAAGCCAGATGGGGATGAGTAATCCTTCGGCTCCATCTTATGATTCAGTCAATAATCGTTTGTTTGTCTCTGATAATTCCAACAATCGCATTCTTCTTTTTGATACCACCACTATTAATAATGGAGAAAATGCAATCGCTATTTTAGGACAGGATGATTATGTAACGAATACAGCAAAGACAACCCAAGATGGGATATATTCTCCTTCCGGACTAGCTTATGATTCTTCTCTTAATCGTCTTTATTTTTCAGATGGCACCAATAGCCGCGTCCTCATCTTCAACTTTATTCGTTCTACTTCATCTGTTACTAATACTACCGTTGGCGATACTTATTCAGAAACATTATCTAGTACTAATAGCCAAGGAACAGTTACCTGGGCAGTTTCTAGTGGGTCTTTACCACCCGGTCTTTCCCTAGATTCTTCCACTGGAATAATTAGTGGCGCTTCTCTTATTGCTGGAACAACCACTTTCTCCGTTCAAGCCACAGATACTACCGCTACCGGGACATTCTTATCTCCTCCCCACCCTTTAACTATTATTGTTTCTGAATCACAAGGAACCGGAGCAATAGCTACCCCAGAAGAAGCCAGACAAGACCCTGCCGGAGGCAGTGAAAGCGGAGCGCCTGATTCTGGAGGAGAAGCGATTTCTTTCTATATCAACAACGGAGTCCCGGAAACAAACAACTCTAAAGTTACTCTTAATTTTTCAGCTGTCACTAATCCGGAAATTAAATCATTAACTATTTCAACTAACCCAGATCTTGAAGATTCTGTTATTCAAGATTATCAAGATAATTTAATTTATAATCTCTGCCAAAATCAAGAAACTTGCCAGGAAGGAGAATATACTTTATATACAAAACTATATACCAAGTGGGGAAGAACAACTGATATTCTTTCAGATTCCATTTATTACCGACCTCAACCCAATAGTGACCAATCTTTAGTTAAAACTAATGAAAAAATAATTAATTCCCCAATAATAAAAGAGGTTAAAAACGAAGTTCCTCAAAATACAAAATCATCAAAAACAATTTTTATTGTTCAACCATGGAGTAATGAAAATTGGGTTAATTCTACTCTAAGCGGTATTGCTTTCCAATCTAACCTCTCCATCAAAAATGTTCTTAAATTAAACCCTGAAATTACCAATAGAGATCTTGTTAAAGTAGGACAGAAGATTATATTAGGAGATTGACAATAAATGTGAATTTGTTAAGATAAAATGAAGCTCGAGAGAGCTTGATTTTATTATATTATGGCAAAAACATCAGTAATCGCACGATCAAAAAAGAAACCCAAATTTAGTACCCGAGCAGTAAATCGTTGTTTCAAATGTGGTCGAAAACGTAGTTTTATGCGTGACTTTGGTCTTTGTAGAATTTGTTTTAGAGAACTTGCTAACGAAGGAATGATCCCGGGAGTTCGCAAATCTAGTTGGTAGTTCGCCAAGAACACTATAAAAAATTATGGATACAGTATCAAACATGTTAATAGCAATAAAGAACGGAAGCAATGCTTCCCACGAGTTTGTTTCAGTTCCGTATTCAAAATTTAATCATGCTATTGCTGATTGTCTTGTCAAGAATGGTTATCTTAAATCTGTTTCTAAAAAACAAAAGAAAAAATTCCCAGTTTTAGAAATTGGCATTGCTTATAATAATAATGTTCCAAAAATTAATGATGTTAAGAGATTTTCAAAACTATCAAAACGTCTTTATTTGGGAAGTAAAAACATAAAACTAGTTAAAAGTGGTCATGGATCCATTATTTTAACAACTCCCAAAGGAGTTATTACTGGCGAAGAGGCAAGAAAGAAAAAAATCGGAGGTGAGGCCCTTTTTAAAATTTGGTAATTATGAGTCGTATCGGTAAACAAGAAATAAATATTCCTAATGGGACTGAAGTTGCTAAAAATGATAATCTTTTGATTGTTAAAGGACCAAAAGGAGAACTTAAAAAAGAGTTTAAGGATATCATTGATATCAATATCAAAGATAAAATAATTACTCTTAAACCCCGAGTAAATAATATCGCTTCTAAAGCTCTGTGGGGAACTTATGCTTCCCATATAAAAAATATGGTTGATGGAGTAAATAATCTTTTTGAAAAGAAATTAATTGTAGAAGGTATTGGTTTTAAAACAGAGATTAATGATCATAAACTGGTATTATCCGTTGGTTTTTCTCACAAAATTAATATCTCTCTCCCAAAAAATCTTAATGTTTCAGTTCAAAAAAACATAATTACGATTTCTGGTGTTGATAAAGAATTAGTAGGTCAATTTTCTGCTAAAATAAGATCATTAAAAAAACCAGAACCATACAAAGGAAAAGGAATTAGATATGAGAATGAAATTATAAGAAGAAAACAAGGGAAGAGAGCGGTTACCTAAATATAAATTATAAAATGAAAGATATAAAAAATATTAAAACTCAAAAAAGAACTAGAATCAGAAAGAAGATCAGGTCTAAAATAATCGGGACTAAAAATATTCCTCGTTTGTCTGTGTTTAAATCAAATAGACACATTTATGCTCAGTTAATAGACGACGAAACAGGTAAGACTTTATGTTCTTCTTCTGATCTTTCTATAAAAAACGAAAAAAAAGAAACGAAAGCAAAAAAAGTTGGTAATTTAATCGCCAATAAAGCGAAGGAACAAAAAATGAAAGAGATCGTTTTTGACAGAAGTGGTTATAAATATACTGGCCGAATCAAATCTTTAGCAGAAGCTGTTCGCAAAGCCGGTCTAAAATTTTAATATGATTAAAACAGATAAAAGAAACAAAAGAATATTTAAAGATAAAGTTAAATCAGAATTTGATCAAAAAATTTTAAATATTAGAAGAGTAGTTAGGGTGGTTAAAGGGGGAAGACGTTTTAGTTTTAGTGTCGCTATGATTTTAGGAGACAGAAAAGGGGCAATTTCTCTTGGAGTAGGAAAAGCTTCAGACACTGCTTTAGCTATTCAAAAAGCTGTCAGAGATGCAAAAAAAAATATGACCAAAATTAAATTAACAAAAGAAATGTCTCTTCCCCATGAAATTAAATCAAAATTTTGTAGTTCTAAGGTAATCCTTATGCCTAATAATGGGAAAGGGCTGGTGGCTGGTGGATCAGTTAGAGATATTTTGGAGTTAGCTGGGATAAAAGATGTTAGTTCAAAAATTATTTCTAGAAGTAAAAATAAATTAAACAATGCCCAAGCAACTCTAAAGGCTCTTAGAAAATTTAAAATAAATTATGAAAATACACCAAGTAAAAAGAAATAACAAAAATAAGAAAAAGAAAACCATCGGAAGGGGAGGTTCTCGAGGAAAAACTTCTGGGAGAGGAACTAAGGGGCAAAAATCTAGGGCTGGTCATAGTATTCGTCCAGAAATAAGAGACATAATAAAAAAAATCCCTAAAAAAAGGGGATATCGGTTTAATTCTATTAAAGATAAACCTATTGTTATCAATCTTTCTGTCATTAATAATGAATTTAATAATGACAGTGAAATTAATCCCAAAGTTCTTATCGAAAAATTGTTGATTAATAAAAAAAAGGGATTTATCCCAAAGGTAAAAATTTTGGGCAACGGAGAAATAGAAAAGAAAATAATTGTTTCAAATTGTTTGGTTTCTAGTAAGGCTCGAGATAAAATAATAAAAGTTGGTGGTAAAATTATAGAATAATTAAAATGCAAAATTTTTTACATAAAACAAAAATAGTATTACTTGATAAGAATTTACGAAACAAAATATTATTTGTTCTATTGGCTCTTATTATTTTTAGAATTTTTGCTGCCATTCCGATCCCTGGGGTTGATTCTTTGAAACTAGAACAATATCTATCTAATAATCAATTTCTTGGCATTTTAAATATTTTTTCTGGAGGAGGTCTATCAAGTTTATCAATTGTCATGCTTGGAGTTGGTCCTTATATTACCGCTTCAATTATTTTGCAACTCTTAACTATTATGATTCCGAAATTAAAAGCTCTTTACCATGAAGAAGGAGATGCTGGACGAAAAAAGTTTATTCAATATTCTAGAATTTTAACTGTTCCTTTAGCAGCTATTCAAGGATTCGCTCTTATAAGTCTCCTTCAGCAACAAGATATTATTGCCCAATTCTCTCTTTTTAATCTTTTAACTAATCTTTTAGTTGTTGTTGGTGGGTCAATATTAATTATGTGGCTTGGAGAATTAATTTCTGAATATGGGATAGGAAATGGAGTCTCTATGATTATTTTTGCTGGAATTGTTGCTTATATTCCTTCCCAACTAGGACAATTGATTTATACTTTTGATGTTTCTCAATTAACGCTCTATATCGGCGCTCTCATGACCGCTCTCTTGATTATCATTGGAGTAGTAATTGTTTCTGAAGGAGAAAGACCAATTCCTATAACTTATGCTAGACGAGTTAGAGGATCAAAAGTATATGGCGGTGTTTCTACCTATCTTCCTTTAAGAATTAACCAAGCCGGAGTAATGCCAATCATTTTTGCTCTCTCACTTCTTTTATTTCCTCAAATGATTGCCAATTTTTTTATTGCTATGGAAGGAGCTGTTTTTCAGAAAATAGGTTCAATTTTAAATACCTTCTCTCAAACCACCTGGCTTTATACAACCTTCTATTTTATTCTTGTTTTCTTGTTTACTTATTTTTATACAGCGGTAACTTTTGATCCAAAATCACTAGCTACTAACTTACAAAAAAGTGGAGCTTTTATCCCAGGAATTCGGCCGGGACCGTCCACTGTCTCCTATATTGATAAAATATTAAATAGAATAACTTTAATGGGAGCGCTTTTCTTAGGATTAATAGCTGTCTTGCCGTTGATTATGAAAACAATTACTGGAATAACCGCTTTGGCTATTGGGGGGACAGCCTTGCTCATTGTTGTTTCTGTTGTTTTGGATTTAATGAAAAAAGTTGATGCTCAAATTTCAATGAGAGAATATTAAACTATGGAGATAAACTCTTATATATTTTTTGGAAAATCAGGATCAGGGAAAGGAATTCAATCCGGTTTATTAATTAAATTTTTAGAAGAAAAAAAAGACAGAAAGACACTTTATGTTCAAACAGGTCAGATTTTTCGTGAGTTTGGCAAGGAAAATAATTATACTAGTCAATTAACTCAAGGTGTTTTAGATAATGGCGGTTTACTTCCGGCTTTTATGCCAATTTGGGCTTGGACCGATTTTTTAATAAAAAATTTTAACAACCAAGAAGATTTAATTTTTGATGGAGTTTGTCGTAAATCAAAAGAGGCCCCGGTTCTTGATTCGGCTCTTGGATTTTATAAAATAAAAAATCGTTATCTTATTTATATCAATGTTTCTGATAAATGGACTACTGAAAAATTAAAAGCGAGAGGAAGAGATGATGATACTGATAAAGAGATAAAACATAGGTTAGCTTGGTTCCAAAAAGATGTTATTCCTTCTATTGAATATTTTAAAAATAACCCAGAATATATTTTTATTGAAGTTAATGGCGAACAAACAGTAGCGGAAGTTCAAAAAGAAATTCTAAACAAAATCTTCTAATGATAATAATAAAAACACCCAAAGAAATAGAAATTATTAAAGAAGGAGGAAGGCGATTAGCAACTATTTTAGGTAAAATTAGTAAAAAGGTTGTTCCTAATATTAACACTAAAGAGCTTGATATTTATGCAGAAGAATTAATTAGAAGCGAAGGAGACACCCCTTCTTTTTTGAATTATAAGCCAGAAAAATATGGTCAAGCTTATCCAGCTAGTCTTTGTGTTTCAATAAATGATGAAATAGTTCATGGTATTCCAAATAAAAATACTATTTTAAAAGAAGGAGATATTGTTTCTCTTGATTTGGGATTAAAACACCAAGGTTTTTATACTGACATGGCGGTGACAGTTCCAGTTGGAAAAATAGATAAAAGACTAAAAAAACTTATTCAAATCACTAAAGAATCTCTCCATTTGGGGATTTTGTCCGCCAAATCTGGTAATCATGTTGGCGATCTTGGTTTTGTTATTCAAGAATTTGTTGAAAAAAATGGGTTTAATGTTATTCGTGATTTAGCCGGACATGGAGTCGGAAAAAAAGTCCACGAAGATCCACTCATTCTTAATTTTGGGGAAAAAGGTGAGGGGACAGAATTAAAATCGGGGATGGTTTTAGCTTTAGAACCAATGGTAACTTTAGGAAGTCCAGAAATAGTCCTCTCTAATGATGGTTTTACTTACCAAACAAAAGATAAACAAATTAGCGCTCATTTCGAACACACCATTGTTATTACTGATAATGGTTCAGAAATTTTAACAAAAGAATAATCAAAAACTCCGCTAAAGCGGAGTTTTTGATTAAAAATTAATTATCTATATTAAGAAATCGCTTCCTCTAAAGAATTTTCGCTTTCCCAAATAAGTTTTCTAGCGCCACCTACTAATGTTGTGATAGTTCCGACTACTTGCATTACTTGAGCTGGGCCACCAGTTTCAAGGCCAACAGTTTTAAATCCTTCAATAATTTCCATTCCAATACCTGTTGCTAATACTGCTCCACCCAATATCAAAAGAGCTTTCCCCCACTTTAAGGTAAATTTTCTAATGATCCTTGTCGCCCCAATGGCTTTTTCAGGATTATTTTCTAAGTCCATATTTCCAATATCTTCTTCTAGCCGGGCACTAGCCTCCTCAATATTAATTAACACCTGATTTGGAGTTTTTTCTAAGACATCAATATTTTCCCTTTCAAATTTCATAATGATTTTTTATATTTTAATTTATAATTTAAAGCGACCTTATTTATATTTTTTTTAAATCATCTCTTGTTTGATTTAAATTTTTTAACAATTCATTTAAAAGTTTGCTGGTTTCCTCTTTAGTAGCGTTGCCACTTTTAATTTTTTCAGCTAATTTTTCTAATTCTTCTTGATCCATATTATTTATTTCCCATTTAAGGAAGAACATTAAGTAAATAAATCGACTTTTATTAATAATAATATAATTTTATTAATTTACCTAATCCCCCTAAAGAGTGCCTATATTATATACTATAAAAGTAATATTGTCAAGTCAAAAACAAAGGCAAAAAAACTATTTAAATTAAGCTCTTATGATATAATTTTTGTATGGCTGAAGGTTTGTATTCCAAAGAAATACCTAAGTTTAAAAATCCAGAGGAGGAACTTTATTTTTTGCGTCGTCAAATAGCCGAAAAAGAACAACAACTTGAACAGCCACCAACTGATCTTGATCGAGAAAAAATAACCAAAGATATTTTAGTTGAATATTCAGCAGTCAAACCAGAGGAGATATTAGAAAAAAAACAAATCATTAAATTTTCCGAAACAGATGAAATTGTTTTGCGCCTAAGTCCAGAAACTCATGATGAAAAGATGGAAGAAATGTTGGGAATTTTATTAGAAAAAGGAATAAAAAACTCTTTAGCTATTTTGGAACAACTAAATAATCCCCATCTCAATGATGATTTTCACCGATTTCTAATTCAATATCTTAATTCGGTGGGAAAGATTCCGGGAGTAAAAGAAGAAACACCCCTTTTTAAGGTCTTACATATGAAATTATTTGAAATCACTCTTCCCTCCGGAGAAGGGGATGAATCCCATAGCTTTAAAGAGCTAATTTCTGCTATGGAACATTTTTTTGCTGGGATGCAGTCAATTGCTGATGGAAGAGATAATAAAAAAAAGGATTATTTTACTATTGAAATTGCTCTCTCTGAAAATAGTAATGAAATTATTTTTTATGCGTCTGTTCCAACTTCCAAGGCTGATTTATTTGAAAAACAAATTTTAGGCGCTTATTCTCAAGCCAAAATAAAAGAAGTAACTAATGATTATAATATTTTTAATTTTCAAGGCGGTTCGGCTGGATCTTTTGCCAAATTTAGTTCTCCAGAAGTTTTCCCTATTAAAACTTATGATGAATTTGAAATTGATCCAATTAATATTATTTTAAATATATTTTCTAAACTAAAAGAAAGGGGAGAAGGAGCTTCAATCCAATTAATAATTAGACCATCTGGTGAGAAATTTATTCAAAGATATAATCGAGTTCTTAATGATGTTAAAAGTGGTGTTTCGGTAAGAAAATCACTGAAATCGTTCTCGGTTGGGCATAGCTTGTTTGAGGGTCTTAAAGATTTCGCCTCCGGTCCTTCTAAAAAAGATGACAGAAAAGAAGACAAAAAAATTGATGACCGAGCAGTTGAATATATTACCGGGAAATTAACTAGCACCATTGTGGCTGTTAATCTCCGCATTATTTCCTCGGCTGAAAACCAAAACCGAGCAGAAGCTATTTTAAATGATTTGGAATCAGCTTTTAATCAATTTTCAAAACCAAATAGCAATAGTATTATTTTTGAAAAAGTAAAAGGACGAAATTTATCAAATTTCTTTCGTGATTTTTCTTATCGATTTTTTTCGGAAAAAAATATTTTACCAATGAACTTAAAGGAAATTACTACGATGATTCATTTTCCTGTTAATGTTTCCACGGCCCCTCAACTTCGTCAAGCTAAAGCAGGAATTGCTCCTGCTCCTTTAGAAATGGGGAAGGAAGGAATTCTACTTGGAATAAATGATTACCGAGGAAAAGAAACCAAGATATTCTTTAAAAAAGAAGATCGGGTTCGTCATTTTTATACTATAGGACAAACTGGCACTGGAAAAACTACTTTTCTAAAAAATATGATTATTCAAGATATTAAAAATGGAGATGGTGTTTGTTTTATTGATCCCCATGGGTCAGATGTCCAAGATATTTTGGCTCAGATTCCCAAGGAAAGAATCGATGAGGTGATTTATTTTGATCCCTCTTATGTTGATCGACCAATGGGATTAAACATGCTTGAGTATGATTATAATTTTCCCCAACAAAAATCATTCGTGGTAGATGAATTATTTGGTATTTTTCAAAAGTTATATGGAGCCAATCCCGAATCTATGGGACCAATGTTTGAACAGTACTTTCGAAACGCTACGATGTTAGTTATTGATGATCCAGAAAGCGGGAGTACCCTATTAGATATTTCCAGAGTACTCTCTGATGAGAAATTCAGGGCTTTTAAGCTTTCTCGTTGTAAAAACCCGGTAGTGATCCAATTTTGGCGGGAAATCGCTGGAAAGGCTGGCGGAGAGGCTTCTTTGGCCAACATTGTCCCCTATATTGTCAGTAAATTTGATGTTTTCTTGGCTAATGAGATTATGAGACCAATTATTGCCCAACAGAAATCAACCTTCAATTTTAGACAAGTAATGGACGAAAAGAAAATATTGTTAGTCAATCTTTCTAAAGGTAAATTGGGTGACATTAATGCTAATCTCATCGGTCTTGTTTTGGTTGGGAAAATTTTAATGGCTGCTCTTTCTCGAGTTGATCTAGTGGGACAAGAGGAAATAAATGATTTTTATCTTTATATTGATGAATTTCAAAATATTACCACTAACTCTATTGCTACTATTCTTTCTGAAGCGCGAAAATATCGATTAAGTTTAAATATTGCTCACCAATTTATTGCCCAACTAGATGAAAAAATAAAAAATGCTGTTTTTGGCAATGTCGGGTCAATGGCCGTTTTTCGAACAGGATATGATGATGCTCAATATTTAGAAAGCCAATTTAAACCGACTTTTTCTGCTTCTGATTTAATAAAAATTGATAATTTTAATTCCTATGTAAAAATGTTGATTAATGGTCAGCCGGTTAAACCATTTAATATGAAAGTCATTCCCCCTGACAAGGGGGATAAAGAAATGATTGAAAAGATTAAAGAACTTTCTTATCTAAAATATGGCCGAAACCGAGCAGAAGTAGAAGCCGAAATTATAGAAAAATATAAAAAGGAAGTATAATCCTATCTATGAATCATCCTAGAGAAGAAAAAACTTTTTTAATGATTAAACCTGACGGGGTTAGAAAAGGTTTGATTGGTGAAATTATTAAACGTTTTGAACAAAGAGGTTTAAAAATTGTTGCCCTAGAAATGTTCCATCCAGATAAAAAGCAAATCGATGAACATTATCCTAAAGATAAAAAATGGATTAGTCGGATTGGAGATAAAACTCTCGCTACCTACCAAAAATACAATATTGACCCTAAGAAAGTTCTTGGGACTAATAACAATCACGAAATTGGAAAAATAGTTCGAAAATGGTTGTTTGAGTACCTGACCTCTGCTCCCTCGGTAAAAATAATTGTTCAAGGAATTCATGCGGTAGATGTTGTTCGAAAGATTACTGGGCCAACTATGCCTTATTTAGCTGATATGGGAACGATCAGAGGAGATTTTTCAATTGATTCTCCTGCTTTGGCTAATTCAGAAAAGAGAGCAATAATGAATTTGGTTCATGCTTCGGAAACACAAGAAGAAGCTCTCCATGAAATTAAGTTTTGGTTTGACGATCGTTCACCCTTTGGATATAAGCGTTTTGGGGTTGACGAATAAGTAAAATTATTTCTTAAATTTTTTGAATTTGGAAAAAATATTTTCATGATATAATTAAAATACGGTTATTTGGCATATCACCTAGATCAAAGTAATATCTTTAGGGAGATTGTATCATCATGGGCCGTGGCTTATGGCGTGCAACACCCACCTGATGTTTTACACTAGGGTGATATAGAAACCAGATAACCGTCATAAAAAATCTCTGTTGAAACAGAGATTTTTTATTTTAAGGTATAATAATTTTATATGGCAATATCTAAAGATAAATTTTTTGTTAAAATATTTTGTCTTCTTCTTTTCATTTTAATTCTTCATATCTTAGCATTATTTTTAAAATTATATTTTATTGTTTGGTGGTTTGATATTCTAATGCATTTTTTAGGAGGACTTTTCATTGGTTTATTAATTCTTTGGATTTATTTTTTATTAGAACACCAAACAAAATTATCAAATAATATTCTTATATTTTTTATTATCCCAATAGGTGTTTTAATTATTGGTCTCCTTTGGGAAATCTTTGAAGCACTAATAGGTGTTTATAATGTTTTTGGAGCTCAAACATTTTCTGATACAATTAGTGATTTAGTATTTGATTTAATAGGTGGTTTAGTTGGAGTCATCTACTTTATTAGAAATAAACAACTATGGCTAAAAAAATAAAATTAACTTTTTGTTCAGGCACGGGATCAGTAACAGGAGCTAATTTCCTTTTAGAATGGGAAGATAAAAAAATATTAATTGATTGTGGATTAATTCAAGGATCTAAATTAGCCGATGAAGAAAATTGGAAACCATTTTCATACCAACCATCTTCCATTGATTCTTTAATTATTACTCATGCCCACCTTGATCATGTGGGGAGAATTCCTAAATTAATCAAAGAGGGGTTTAAAGGAAAAATATTTTCTACTCCTCCTACTAAAGATTTAGCTCAATTAATGTTAGAAGATTCTGTCCAGATTTTATCCAGAGACAGAGAAAATCAATTAAATCTTATTTATAATAAAAAAAATATTGATCAAGCTATTAGTCAATGGGAAGGAGTGCCTTATCATCAATTAATTGATTTGGGTAAAGGATTGAGTATTTCTCTTAAAAATACGGGTCATATCTTAGGTTCCGCTATGGTTGAAATTCTTTACAACGGAAAAAAGTTGATTTTTTCTAGTGATTTAGGACATTCTCCGTCTCCTCTGCTTCCTCCAGCAGAAACTATTGATAATGCCGATTATTTAATAATAGAAAGTGTTTATGGGGATAGAACTTATGGATCAAGAGAATTACGCCGAAGCGAGCTTAAAAAAGTAATTGAAGATAATTGTAAATCAAAGGGAATATTAATTATTCCAATATTTTCACTAGAACGAACTCAAGAACTTTTATTTGAAATCAATGGCTTTGTCGAAAATAATCAAATTCCCAGAATACCAATTTTTCTTGATTCTCCTTTAGCAATTCAATTTACTAAGGTTTATGAAAATTACAAGAAATATTTTAATAAAAAAGCTCAAGCCTTGATTAATTCAGGGGATGACATTTTTGATTTTCCCGGACTTCAACTTACCTTAATGACTAAAGAATCTAAATTAATTTATCGTGAGCCCAATCCTAAGATAATTATTGCTGGCTCAGGAATGTCTACGGGGGGTAGAATTATTGTCCATGAAAGAGACTATTTATCTGATCCCAAAAATACTCTGTTGTTGGTTGGTTATCAATCTCTTGGCACTTTAGGAAGAATTATTCAAGATGGAGCGAAAGAAGTATTTATTTTTAAAAAAAGAGTTCCTGTTAGAGCTAAAATAGTTACCATCAGGGGTTATTCTGGACACAAAGATTCTGACGGCTTGCTTAAATTTGTTCAGCAAATGGAAGGAAAACTTAAACAAGTTTTTGTCGTTATGGGAGAACCAAAATCTTCTTTATTTTTGGCTCAAAGAATCCGGGACAATTTAAATATTAAAGCCCGTTCTCCGAAAGCTGGCGAAAGCGTGGAGTTGGAATTTTAATTAAAATTAATATATAATTAAATTTATGAAATTAAACAACGATGATCAGCATGGTCATAATAAAATGAAACTATGTGTTTCTGGAGCAGCGGAAACTGGTCACTGTCCTCCTAATGCTTTGGATAAAGCCAAGGAACTCGGGAGAGAAATTGTTCGCCAAGGAGGAATGTTGATAACAGGAGCGACTACCGGTTTTCCGCTGTGGTCTGCTATTGGGGCCAAAGAAGAAAATGGTATTTCAATTGGTTTTTCTCCCGCTATTTCAGAAAAAGAGCATATTGAATCATATCGTCTTCCAATTGATTATATGGACCTTATTGTTTATACTGGATTTGGTTATCCTGGAAGAGATCTTTTATTGATTCGTTCCACTGATGCAGTTTTAATTGGCTGTGGAAGAATTGGCACTATTCATGAATTTACTATTGCTTTTGAAGATGGCAAACCAATTGGTATTTTACAAGGTGACTGGGACACAGATGAAACAATCAAAACTATTTTAGAGAGAGGGCATCGCTTAAACGATAATATAGTTTTTGATACTGATCCTCGTTCCTTAGTTGAAAAGGTTATTAAATTAGTAAAAAAACAAAAAACAAAAGACTAAAATTTTTTAAATAAAAATCCCCGCCAAACGGGGATTTTTATTTAATCTGATTTATTATTCTTTCAAATGATTCAGGTTGGTTTTCAGCTAAATCAGCTAATATTTTTCTATCAACCTCAATTTTTTTCTTTTTTAATCTATCAATAAATTTACTGTAAGAAAAACCAAATTTTCTAACGACAGCATTAATTTTAGTTTGCCATAACCTCCGGCGGTCGGCTTTTTTGTCTTTCCGATGAGCAAAAGCATAAGTTCCAGCATGAGCGATAGCTTCTTTAGCTTGTCTTTTTTTAGTGCTTCGACCAAAACGATATCCTTTTACTTGTTTTAGGATATTTTGTCTTCGCTTAATTTTTATTGTTCCTCTTTTTACTCTAGTCATAATTATGGGATAAATCTCTGACGACTTTTACTAGTAATTTTGAAATTTTGCAGTTTTTTTCCTTGCAACTGAGTAGTCCTTTTTTGTTTAGCGTTAAAATGATTAAACCCCGGTTTTCTCGCTAAAACTTTATTATTTTTCGTTACTCTTATTCTCTTGGTGAAAGATTTATTTGTTTTCATTTTTTTCTTTTTTAGATCCTTTTTCTAAGGTGATCATTACTCCTTTAGGAACTTTTTTAAATTCCTCAGCAATTTTGTATTCTTCAGTAATAAGATTTAATATTCTATTAAGTCGTTCCTCTAAAAACTTTTTATCCATATATTTAGTTCGGCCCGGCAAAAAAAGTTCAACTTTTATTCGATGGCCCTCTCTCAGCCATTCACTAGCTCTTTTGGCTTTTAAATTCAAATCATTTTTTCCAGTTCCTATTTTTATTTGGATAGACTTTGTTTCAGTTAAATGAGCATTTTCTTTAGCCTTTTTTTGTTTTTTATTTTTCTCGTACTGAAATCTACCATAATCAGTTATTTTGGCTACGGGAGGATTAGCGTTTGGTGATATTTCTATCAGGTCTAAACCTCTTTCCTCAGCCAATTTTATGGCTTTTTGAGTGTCTAAAACACCAAAATTTTCGCCATCATCACTAATAACCCTAACTTCCTTAACTCTTATTTGATTATTTATTTTTTCTATCAAGTTTTGATTATTCTATATTAGATCTAAGCTAAAGTCAACACAAAAATATAGCTTTTGATATTTTTTATGGCTATCTTTTTATAACAAATAAAATTGTAAAGAGTAAGTTATAACTAAGATGATCAATAAAATCACAATTGTTATTTGGGATATTCTTACATTATAATGTCTTTTTAGGTAGTGAATGATACAAGTTCCCCTATAAACTAGCTTGGAATCAGCTAACCCTATTAATTTCTTTTCTAAGACTGTTAAAATACATCCTAATTTAAATATTCCACTAACCATAAATGATATCAAAGTGATTATAGAAATAATTAATCCAAGTTTCCAGTACCAAACCCAAAAAGAATAAAAAAACACTCCCGAAGCTACTACCCAAGCCCATAAAATATGCAGTATTAATACTCCTCTTGATAAAAATTTATAAATTTTTATATCTGACTTTAAGATATTTTTCATATTCTTAACTAATTTAATATAACAAACATAATCCTTAATTGTAAAGATTAATTAAAAAGAGAAAAATCAACAAATTTCATCAAATTTTTTATTAACAATTTGATTATTTAACTGGCAAAAATATGATATGATAAAGGTAATCAATGTTCATTAAAATCTATTGCTATGGTAACAATAGCTGTTATTTTTTTCTTTGGTTTTTCTTTTTTAAACCAAAACTGGCCAAAAAAATATTTTATTTTATATTTAAAGATCTATTTTCTAAGGGAGTAATCATTATTGTCAAACTTGAAAGAAATTTTTTAGCTGAATTTTTCTCTTTTGAAGATTTTTTATTAAAGCAATTCTATTGTTTTAATGCTAGAGATGGTCCTAGTTTGAAATCCCAATTGGATGAAATAAAAGCCTGTGTTTTTGCGTTTTTCACGGGCTTTTTTATATAATTCAAGTTGTAGTTTAAATTTATTAAAAAAGTCTTCTAATCTATTCTATCTTTTTATTTCCAATAAGAGTTTTGGGGTGAGATTATTAATGGAATTTCATTAGAGTTTTTATAAGTCATATTTTTCTTTTTAAGAACATACCGATAAATATATTATTTAATCTTCAACTAAATTATAACAAATAATCATCACTTGTTAATTTAATTTTAAAAAGGTATAGTGTATCTTAGATTATCTAGGGGATGATCGGCCTAGACAGTAATTTTCTTCTTTAAAGCGCATGTCGAGTATGTGTCAAGGCTCGTAAACTCTGGCACAACAAATAAGTGTAAAAAACTTGTTTTCTAAACCAGCTTTGGCTTTTGCCTAAGCTAGGTTTATCCCGCCCAATGGGCGAGACGTCTTGTTTGATGACTTCCGATAATCAAAATGAGGTGTAATAAATTCGGAATAGAATATAAAGATTTTCTCGCTTTATATTTAAATTAATGAGAATCGGTTAATTAATGATTTTGTTTGTTTTGGACATTAATAACTTAAAAATAAAAACAAACTATGCATGTAGACCCTTTTGAGATTTTTTTCTGCACGCGGGTTCGATTCCCGCCATCTCCATCAATCGCAACTTTCGCCGTTTTGGGAAAAAGGAGGTCTTGCCTCCTTTTTCCTTTTTGATTGAACATTTTATAAATTAAATTAGAGTGAAGAAATAAAAAAACGCCTTCCCGTTAGGCGTTTTTGGTTTTTTTAATAAAGACTCATGCCAGAATACTTGTGATAACCAAGAATTTTTCCTGAATTTGCGTCCTTAATTTCTTCTCTTCCATCAAAATCTTCAAATTCATTTTTTGTTACTTTATTTTCATATATTAAGGAACTATTTCTGTAAAACTCAGGACCTCGACCCCCAAGAAATATTCCTTGTTGATAATTTTTCATAAGAGCTTCTTTTAAGAATGAAATAACTTCCTTTTTATAAAATCCACCAAAAAACATTATCCATTGTACAATCCCGTCTTCCCAAATTGTGGTTGTTCCGGCAGATTTTTTACTCCCACTTGAAACACAATAATTATCTAAAGAATATAAATTTCCTTCGGTAAACTGAATAGCTTTGTAATTAGGCATTCTGGATATCTTTATTTTTTTATAATTGGAGGCCCAACCATTTAACATACTCTTAAAAAAGAAAGCTTTTATTTTGTTTCGTTCCTCTATAACAAATTCCATAGTCTTTTTTTTGTTAAAAATCAGATTTTTTCTTATCTTAACATAAACTGATTAGATTGACAAATAATATTTTTATTGAATTTTTAGAAGACGGTCTATCTGGCGGTCACTTTCTCGTCTTTTAATTGTTTCTCTTTTGTCGCGTTCTTTTTTCCCACGCACGATAGCAACTTGAACTTTGATATTTCTTGCTTTAAGGTACATGGAAATAGGAACAACAGTAAACCCTTTCATTTTTTCTTTCCCCATAATCTCATGGATTTCTTTTTTAGTCATTAAAAGTTTGCGATTTCGGTAAGAATCATAATCTTTGGAGGTATTATTTGGTTGATAGGGGGGAATATGAGCGCCTACCAAGTAAGCCTCGGCTCCTCTGATAATTACATGAGCCCCATCCAATGATCCTTGTTTTCTTTTAATAGATTTAACTTCTAACCCCAAAAGCTCAATGCCACTCTCATATTCTTCCAAGATTTCATAATTAAATTTCGCCTTCTTGTTTTCTATTAGTCTTCCCATTTCTTAATTCTAACATACTCATTAAAACAATAAATAAATAGACAAAAAGATAGAAATATATATAATAACACTATTAATGGTTAAAATTTTTATGCCAAAATTAAATAAAAAAGAAAAAAAACAGTCAAGTTGGTCTCAGTTTGGAGGTTCTATTTTAACTACCATTCTTATTTTCTTGGTAATAATTGCTATTTTTTCTTTAACGGCTGACGAAAAAAATAAGATTGAAGAAATATCCATTTCCGAGTTGGCTCAAAGTGTTGCTTCTGGAGAAATTAAAAAAATTGAAGTCGCGGGAGAAAAACTTAATATTGAATTTTTAAATGAGACTGAAAAAAAGTCAAAAAAAGAAACAGAATCTTCTCTTTCAGAGACACTTTCTAATTATGGAGTTCCGGTTGAAATGTTAAATGCTACGGAAATTGATATTAAAAGTGAATCCGGGTTTGGTTTTTGGCTTCTTAGAATTTCTCCTATCTTAATTCCAATTTTATTTATCCTTATTTTCTTTTGGTTTATTTCTAAGCAAGTAAAGGGTTCTGGGGGAATGCAAGCTTTTACTTTTGGTCAATCAAAAGCGAGAATGACTGATCCCTCTGATACAAACAACAGAGTAACTTTTAAAGATGTGGCTGGGGTAAAAGAAGCCAAAGAAGAATTAAAGGAAATTGTAGATTTTCTTCGTAATCCAAAAAAATTCTTAGATATTGGAGCTCGTATCCCAAAAGGAATAATTTTGACTGGAGCTCCCGGAACAGGGAAGACTTTATTAGCTCGAGCGACAGCCGGAGAAGCAAAAGTTCCTTTCTTTCACCTTTCTGGGTCAGAATTTGTAGAAATGTTTGTTGGAGTAGGAGCTTCTCGGGTTCGTGATTTATTTAAAATGGCTAAAAAAGCTTCTCCCTCTATTATTTTTGTTGATGAAATTGACGCGGTGGGAAGAGTTCGGGGAATTGGAGTGGGAGGAGGAAATGATGAAAGAGAACAAACCCTTAATCAAATTTTAGTTGAACTAGATGGCTTTGAACCTAATGAAAAAGTAATTGTTATGGCCGCCACTAACCGCCCAGATGTTTTAGACCCAGCTCTTTTACGAACTGGTCGCTTTGATCGTCGAGTTATTCTTGATTTACCGGACAGGGGAGATAGAGAAAAGATTCTTGAAATCCATTCTCTTAAGAAACCATTAGCCGAAGATGTTAATTTAAAAGTAATTGCCGAAAGAACCCCTGGTTTTTCTGGGGCAGATCTTTTCTCTTTAATGAACGAAGGGGCAATTTTAGCTGCGAGAGAAGAAAGAAAAAAAGTTTCTCAGTTTGATTTAATTCGGTCAATTGAAAAAGTTATGTTAGGACCTGAAAGAAAAAGTCATTTATTATCTAAAAAAGAAAAAGAAATTACCGCTTATCATGAAGCGGGGCATGCTTTGTTAGCCTCGGTTCTTCCTAATGCTGATCCGGTTCATAAAATTTCTATTGTTTCCCGAGGTCATGCTGGCGGTTATACTTTAAAACTACCAATAGAAGAAAGAAAATTACAATCTAAAAAAGAATTTATTGCTGATCTGGCTGTTTATCTTGGTGGTTATGTCGCTGAAAAAATAATTTTTAATGATGTTACTACTGGTCCTTCTAATGATTTACAAATAGCGACTGCTTTAGCTCGAGATATGGTAACTAAATATGGAATGTCAGATAAATTAGGTCCAGTGGCCATAGAAGGATTTGGGGGAAGGATTATTTTTGGACAAGGAATAGAAAACAAAGAATATTCTGAAAAAGTTTCTGCTTTAGTTGACGAAGAAGTAAAAAAACTTATTGACGAAGCGTTTAAAACAGCTAATGAAGTGATTATTAAACACAAAAAAGCTCTTGATGCTATTGCCAAAGAATTAATAAAAGTTGAGACTTTAGAACAAGCTGAATTTGACAAACTTCTTATTCTTAATAATATAAAACCTAAGAAAGAAGCAACGAAAAAAATAAATAAATTGCGCGTGTAGCTCAGTTGGTAGAGCGTCGAGCTTATATCTCGGTGGTCCTAGGTTCGAGTCCTAGCACGCGCATAATCTAAATAATACAATGTTGGTTTGAAGGAAAAGTGACAGCTTTTTTGATGCTATCCGCTCCATTAATCCACTTTAAGATTCTAGACATTCCAAAACCACAACCAGCGTGGGGGACACATTTTTCCTTTACTTTATCAACATACCAAGCAAAATCATCCATACTTCCACCCATAGCTTGAAGTCTTTTAAACATCCGAGAATTTTCAAGACGATAAACTAATGTTTCGTGATCATCAACCCTAGCGGCTGAACCAACAGCTTCACCGGCAATAGGTAAAACTAAATCAGCCGAGAGAACCAACCCAGGATTTTCAGGATCGGGGATCATATTAAAAAATTTTTCTACCTCTATTTTTTTTCCGTGATTCCAAAGAGGGTCAGGATAGTGAGTAATAAGTAAAGGTTGTCCCCCATATTCCTCTACTAATTTCTGTTCATCGGAATTTCCAATATCATCTCCCCAATTAAGTCCCAATTTTTCAATTGCCTCAGTATAAGTAATTTTTGGGAAAACTGGTTGGACTTTTTTTAATCTTAAAAGGTCACTTTCTCTTAAACCCATCGTCGCTTGTTCCTCTTCACTTAGTTTTAAAATATCTTGAGTAATATTATAAACAAATCCCTCAATGTACCGAAGTAAGTCTTGAAAAGTTCCAGCAAATTCTATTTCCATCATTTGGAATTCTGTTAGATGTCGATCATCATTACCAGCCTCAGCTCTAAAACTTGGTCCAACACAATAAGTTTTTTTTAAATAAGGGACAAAAGCTTCTAAATACAGTTGCCCCGTTTGAGCTAAATAAGCCTGGTGTTTTCCTTTTTTCGGTTCTCCAAACCAATTAAAATCTTTTTCGGAAGTAACTTCAAAAAGAGTATTCACATTTTCACAAGCTCCTGAAGCTCGAACAATTCGGGGAGTGAAAAGTTCTATAAATCCTTCTTTTTCTAAATAATGGCGACCTGATTTGAAAACTTTGGCTTCCAGCATGGCAGTAGTTAATTTGTTTCTCATAACTTTTTTGTTAACCCTGTTTATTGACTAGATAAACATTCATTTGGGCAAAAAAAATTCCCCTAATGGGGAATTAATTGATAAATTTTTGGCCAACTTGGCCGGAGGAGTGATTGTCTTCTTTTTTAATAATATTTTTTATCACTAAGATAAAGGATAACAAATTATTTTTTTTAGTCAACAAGAAAATCTGTGGAAAACCCCATTACTCAGATTCTAGTATAATTACTTTATGGATATTATTACTATTTTACAAAACAAACCAGTTCTGATAGGTCTTCATTTGGGTTTTGCTATTATTGGGATAGATGCTTTTTTGTGGTTACTTTGGAAATTTAGAAGTAATAACTCTTCTCAAAAAAACGGGACCAAGACGGCTCTCGTAGGAGTCATTTCTTTTATTTTTAGTTGGATTGCCGGCGGCTATTATTATGTTGTTTTCTATGGGGCGCTTGTAAAGCCGATAATTAAAACGGGAATGGCTCCGTGGGCGCATAATGTTGTTATGGAAATAAAGGAGCATATTTTTTTATTTATTATCCCTCTGGCCATGACAGTTTTTTTTATTACCTTACTAAAAATGGAAGAAATTGAACAATTTAAGCTTCATCGTCTTGTTTGTTGGCTTTCTGGAACCGTGGCTGTTCTTGGACTTTTGATTGGCGTTATGGGATTTATCATTTCAGCTGCCGCTCGTTGGGGAGCAATAGGTTAATAATATATGAATATGAATAAATTAAAATTAATTATTGCCTCAGCTTATGCAGCCCTCGTTTCAGTTTTATTTGTGGTGATTATTACTATTATCTCTGAATTAGTTCCTTCACTAAAAGATTGGTTAAAAAATCTTTTTGGGCACCACTGGGTATCAAAAAGTATTCTTTCTGTATTACTGTATCTAATTGTCGCCAAGATATTATATTTTTCAGTTTGTAATAACAATAATGGTCAGCGAGTTAGAAAATCACTTAAGCTACTTTTAATATTTGTTGTCTTGGGTGTTGTTGCTATCTCGCTGTTTTATATTGGACATTACTTTCATATTTTTTAATTTTTAAACTACTTGCCCTGGGGATAATTTTACCCCGTATCAGAATTTGACTAATAAATTTAAGGAACGAGGTGACTTATCCACAAATTTGATACGAGGGAGGCTTGACTAAAGTACTTTACTTTAGTAAAGTGGAGGAATGTCTAATCTGAATATAAATTGGAACACCAAAGAAAAACAAGATTTTTTGAAAGCAATTTTATCCTTAGAAAACAAGGACGAAGCTAAGCGTTTCTTGCGTGATCTTTTAACTAAGTCTGAAATAGAAGAGTTTTCTAAGCGTTTACTGACTGCGGATTTACTTTCAAGCGATGTTCAATATAACGCTATTATTGAAAAAACTGGATTAAGTTCTACTACTATTGCTCGTATTTCCCGGTGGCTAAAAAAAGGCACTGGCGGATATAAATTGGTAATTTCCAGAATTAACCATCATCATCCTATCAAACTTAGGAAGGGATTGTCTTGATGGGTAAATAATATTTTTAATATATAAAGCCAACCCCTTCTTAAGTTTAAGAAGGGGTTTTGCGTTTGCTCCTGAACAAGCGTGGGGTATCTGTCTCGAACAGAGTTTTGTATATTAAAAACTAAATAATATGAATCAAGAAGAATTAGAAAAATTGGAAGAAGTATTTATAAACTACAAAAAAGTTTTTAAGGAAAATGGAATCAAACTAAACTTTAATAGGAAACAATTTCTTAAGATGTTTAACCAACCAGATGTTATCCAATACATCATAAAAAAACAATGCTTTATTTATGTGAGTTAAATATTTTTTTAATACTTCACTTTGGTTAACTAAAGTGGAGTATTTTTTTATTTTTTTATTTTATTCAAAATGGAGATTGAGATTTTTGGAAACAAGGACCTTTTTTAATTCGGGATGACTATCTAGTTCAGGGTCTTGTTTTATCATCTCTTGAGCTTCATTGCGAGCCGCTTCCACCATCTTGATATTTTTAATGGCTTCCATCCCAATATCGGAAATACCCCATTGTTTGGTCCCCAATAATTCACCGGCTCCTCGTAACTCTAAATCCAATTCTGAAAGTTCAAACCCATTTTTAGCTGTTTTCAAAGCTTTTAAGCGGTCAAGACTTTTTTGACCCTTAGTATCGGAAAAAATGTAGCAATAAGCCTGATGCTCGCTTCTTAAAACTCGTCCTCTTAATTGGTGAAGTTGAGCTAAGCCAAATCGTTCCGCCCCTTCTATTAAAATGACGGTGGCATTAGGTACATTTATTCCTACCTCAATTACGGAAGTGGCCACTAAAATATTTATTTCACCGGCAGAGAAATCTTTCATCACCTCTTCTTTTTTAATTTTAGTCATCTTACTATGCAAAATGGCAATTCTTTCTTTAGGAAAAACTTCCTTTTCTAAACGTTTAGCTTCTGCCGTGACAGATTTTACATTTAAAGCCATTTCTTTATTTGGATCTGGCTCTTCGATTCGGGGACAGATAACATAAACCTGCCGTCCTTTTTTTAATTCTAATTTTATTTCTTCATAGGCTTTGTTTCTTTTTTCTGGAACAACAATCTCGGTGATAACAGGTTTTCTCCCTAAAGGCATTTCATCAAGCAAGGTTAAATCTAGATCGCCAAAGATAGTTAAGGCCAAAGTTCGGGGGATTGGGGTTGCCGTCATAGATAAAAAATGGGGAGCAAATCCATCTTTCCTTACTAACTTACTTCGTTGATTAGTTCCAAAGCGATGTTGTTCGTCAATAATCACCAAAGCCAAGTTTTTAAATTTAACTGTTTTTTGGATTAAAGAATGAGTTCCAATTAAGATAGGAATTTCTCCGTTGGCGACCCATTTTAATAATTGAGCTCTGGGAATATTAGTCCATCCCCCAGGTTTTACTTTAGAGGGAAATTTTTTACATCCAGAAGAAGTAATTAAACCAATATTGATATTTAAGTGTTTAAAATATTGGATAAATGATTCATAAAGTTGATTAGCTAATACTTCTGTTGGAGCCATATAGGCAACTTGAAGATTGCCAAAATCTTGTTTCAGAGGGTGATTTCTAATAACAGCATAAGAAATAGAAGCCGCCACGGCTGTTTTTCCAGAACCAACATCTCCCTCTAATAATCGAGACATCGGATGACTTTTCTTTATATCATTTAAAATATAATCAATCGCTTTTTGTTGAGATTTCGTTAATTCAAAATCAAATCTAGAGATAAAATTTTTAATATCTTTTTCAACTGAATCAATCGCAAAAGACTTATTTTTTTTATACTCCAAACGATCATGTTGTCTTTTAAGCTGGATAAAGAATACTTCTTCAAAAGCAAATCTTTTTCTGGCAGATAAAGCATCATTCTTGTTTTGAGGGGAGTGAATCCAAATTAAAGCTGTCTTAAGGGAAGGAAGATTATATTTTTTTAACATTTCTTTAGGCAGATAATCCTTAATTTCCTTTACTAAATTATTAACTAAAATTTTTTTAATAGAATGATAAATCCATCTAGAGGTTAACCCTCTTTTTTCAGGATAAAGAGGATAACCTAATTGGTTATTAGCGCTTGAATTCCAAATTGATTGTTCAACATTTTTCTCAAGTTCTGGATTAGCTAAGTAGACACCATTTTTCCCCCCAGTTATTTTTCCTGTTAATTGAACCGTTTGCCCTTCTTGAGTCATTTTGGCCAAATAAGCTTGATTAAACCAAATTATTTTTATTTTTCCTGACAAGTCTTCTAAATAACCTTCTCCCATTGGAATTTTTCTTTTCCAAGCTTTTCTAGTTCTGAGCTTTGAGATTTTGCCTGACAAGGTGACATTTTCTCCAATTTTAACATCTCTAATTTGCTTTATTTCTGACGGGTTGCTATAGCGAGAGGGAAAATAAAAAAGCAAATCCACGATAGTTTCTAGATTTGCTCTTGATAAAGCCCTTTTTTGAGTCTCATTTAATCTAAAAATATCTCTAAGGGGAGATAATAATTGCATACTTCTATTTTATAATATTTTTATTTTTTAAGAAGAAGTTTAATCTTTTCAGCCAATTCGTCCAAAGTAAAATTAGCTTTTACCATAAATTCTGTTACCCCCAAGGCTTTGGCTTTTGTAATATCTCCTTCCTCTGATAAATTAGAAAAAACAATAATGGGAACAGATTTCCATTTTACGTTTTCACGAATTTCTTTCAAAATTTCAAAACCATCAACATCAGGTAAAAGGAGGTCTAGTAAAATTAGATCAGGAATTTGTTTATTTAAATTATTAAAAGCCTGCTTGCTATCTGAAGCAACTTCAACTTCATAACCCTCAACCCCTAATTTTCTAGAAGCAAGTCCTTGTAAAAAAGTATCGTCCTCAATTATTAAAATTTTTTTAGCCATATCTTAATGATAACTTAAGTAAACTATTTTGACAAGGGAACGGTGAAATAAAAAGTTGTTCCCTTATTATTGCTTTTAAACCAAATTTTCCCCCCATGTTTTTCAACTATTCCCTTTATAGTATAAAGACCCAGTCCGGAACCTACCTGCTCTTTCTTTTTAGCGTTACTAGCCCGGAAAAATTTCCCAAAAATTTTTTCTTGGTCATTTTGGGGGATGCCTATTCCGGTATCTTTGACAGATATCTCAATGAAATTGTCTTTTTGGTTGTTTGAAATAAAGACTTTATCACCCTTTTCACTATATTTAATAGAATTTTCTATTAAATTTTGAATAACCACTCGTATTTTTTCATCATCTATGTGAACAAGAGAAAGTTTAGTTTTAGGTTTTTCAAACACAAGTTTTACTCCTTTCTTATATGATTCTTCAGAAAAATCTAAAAGGACATCTTCAATCAAAGCTCTAATCTGAATATCATCAAAATTATATTTAAAACTGATATCCTCCGCATGGTTAATACTAATCATTTCATTAACTAATTTAACCAT
>Ga0155756_116_pt2 | contig 30483 bp, 23 predicted proteins | sample RifCSPlowO2_01_FD_107410 | JGI IMG/M metagenome (GOLD analysis project Ga0155756, IMG submission 107410) | Candidatus Nomurabacteria bacterium RIFCSPLOWO2_01_FULL_33_24
TAAATGTTGTATCTCGGCTTCGCCGAGATTTCAATATTATGTATTTTCTTTCTTAATGCCCGCCCGCCAAAAATCCGAAAAGAATCCGCCCCGCATTCCTCCCGCACCCTCCTGCGGGGCGGAAACCCGAATCCTGCCGAATTTCAAAAACATTAGTCTCGGTTTTGCGAATCCTTCCTCCCGCAAAATAGTTTCGCAAAACCGAGTCCATTTTTCCGAACGGCTCATTTCCTGCCATTTGAGCCGTTCAGTGGATTGCGTGCCTCGCTTTCTCCTTTGGAGAAACTGTGTATCACACAGGCGTGCGTAGCACGCACGAGGCACGCTGGAGTTCCTTATGAATTTTTGATAAAGTAGGTTCTAGCGGTATCGTAAAGGTACTCCAGTTAAAAGCCGACCTAGCTCAATTGGTAGAGCAACGGTATCGTAAACCGTAGGTTCCGAGTTCAAGTCTCGGGGTCGGCTCCGCAATTAAAACCCAATCATTTTTGGCGAAATTTTGGCGGGGCGGGCTAGAAAATTAAAAAGGACACGCTTCAGAAAAAATCTAGCGTGTCCTTACCTTTTGCTTTCGCAAAACCGAGTCCGTATTTGCATTCCCACACTCCGCCTCATTTGAAAAATATTGTGGCGGAGTGTGGAGCGTTTCCCGCACTTCTGCTTCAGCAGAAGCTCTGTGCTTCGCACAGAGGCGCTTCAGCGCGCGGGGAACGCTTGTGGATATTCTCACTAATTTTTGCTAAAATGAGTTCTAGCTTTGTTTAAAAGATACTCTAACTTTTTGTTTCTGGATTTGTTATAATTTCTTATTATGCCCGAAAATAAAGAGGATCTTAAAAAGCAAATTAAAAAACTTGAGGATGAAATGACCAATTCTAATTTTTGGTCTAATAAACAAAAAGCTCAAGAAACCATCAAAGAAATTTCTCTCTTAAAAGAAAAATTAGAAGGATTTTCTAAATATGATCGAAAAGGGGCTATCATCACAATTCTTTCAGGGGCGGGGGGAGACGATGCTGAAGATTTTTCTAAAATTCTTCTGGAGATGTATTTAAAATACGCCAACAATTCTAGTTGGGGTATTTCTATTTTGCACGAAAACAGGAATGACCACGGAGGCTATCGCAATATCACTTTTGAAGTCGCTGGAAAGGGATCTTATGGTATACTAAAGAATGAATCAGGAGTTCATCGATTGGTTCGTCTCTCTCCTTTTAATGCCAAAAAACAGCGTCATACTTCTTTCTCAATGGTTGAAGTAATTCCTAAATTTGACCATGAGGATGTCAGGGGAATAGAAATTTCTGAAAAGGATATCAGAGTTGAGTTTAGTAAATCATCAGGTCCTGGGGGACAAAATGTAAACAAAAGGGAAACTGCTGTTCGTCTGGTTCATTTACCAACCAATATTTCAGTTCATCTTGATTCAGAACGAACTCAAGAACGAAACAGAGACAAAGCTCTCGCTCTTTTGAAAGGGAAACTTTATAAGAGAATGGAAGAAGAGCAAAAAAAAACCAAAGAAGAAATGTCTGTTAGTAAAAATACTGAAATTGAATGGGGTAATCAAATTAGATCCTATGTTCTTCATCCGTATAAATTAATTAAAGATCATCGAACTGGGATAGAAACAAAAAATATAGATAATATTATTAAAAATGGCCAGCTTGATGAATTTATCACGGCCGAAAAAAATTTATGATAAATTTCGAAAATATTTCAAAATTTTATAATGGTGATCCTGCCTTAGATTCAATCAATCTTTCAGTTTCGGCCGGAGAATTTATTTCAATAGTTGGTCAATCAGGAGCAGGAAAAACAACCTTAATAAAATTAATTCTAGCAGAAGAAAAACCAACCTCTGGCTCAGTTTTTTTTGATTCTGTTGATATTCATTCACTTAAAAATAATGCTATTACAAAAATGAGAAGAAGAATGGGAGTTATTTTCCAAGATTTTCGTTTATTGCCCAGAAAAACTGTTTATGAGAATATTGCTTTTGCGATGGAGACCGCTGGCAAAACAGATGAAGAAATAGAAACTGATGTTCCTTATATTCTTGATCTTGTTGATATTAAGTCTAAGGCTTTACTTTTTCCTCACCAGCTTTCAGGCGGAGAAAAACAACGTTTAGCAATTGCCAGGGCAATTATAAATCAACCAGAAGTTATTATTGCTGATGAACCAACTGGTAATTTAGATCCAATAAATACTAATGAAGTTATCCAAATTTTAAAGAAAATTAATGATTTAGGAACGACAGTTATTTTAACAACTCATAATCCTAGGATTATTGATTCCCTTAAAAAGAGAGTAGTTTCAATGGAAAAAGGGAAAATTATTAGTGATAACGAAAAAGGAAAATATAAAATATAATTAATATGTTTTGGTTAGATACAAAAAGAGTTATTAAATCTGGTTTTATAAATTTTATTAGAAGTTCTCTAATCTCTTTATCTTCAGTTTTAGTTGTTACCATAACTCTTTCTATTATTGCTTCTCTTATATTTCTTCAAGCTATTCTTCAATTTTCGTTATCAGAAATGGAAGACAAGGTTGATGTTACTATTTATTTTACCGTTGGAGCTCCAGAAGAACAAATCCTCAATCTCAAATCTTCATTAGAAGAGCTCCCGGAAGTTGCCTCAGTTGGATATCTTACTTCCGATGAAGCCATTCGTGATTTTCGTTTAAGACATACTGATGATTATTTAACCCTCCAAGCCTTAGAAGAAACAGGCAAAAATCCTCTCGGGGCTTCACTTAACATTAGAGCTCAAGAACCGTCCCAATACGAAAGTATCGCTACTTTTCTGGAAGGAGACAGTGCGGTGGTGGTAGAGACTTCTGATATTATTGATGGTGATATTAATTATTATAAAAATAAAGAAATAATAGATAAACTTACTTCAATTATTAATAGTTCTCAACAATTGGGATTTTTCTTTACTTTCATATTTATAATTATTTCGATTATTATTACTTTTAATACTATTCGACTTACTATTTATGTCGCTCGAGAAGAAATTGAAGTAATGCGTCTTGTTGGAGCCGGTAATAAATATATTAGAGGTCCTTTTATGGTTGAGGGTGTTATTTATGGGGTTATTTCTTCATTAATTACAATAATTATTTTTTATCCCATTACTTCTTGGTTTGGAAGGGAAATGTCTAGTTTTTTCGGAATGAATTTATCTGAATATTATTTAAACAACTTTTTCCAGATATTTATAATAATTTTATTATCAGGAGTTGCCCTAGGAACCATTTCTAGTTTTTTGGCAGTTAGAAAATATCTTAATAAATAGTTTTATTTTATATGAAAAAAAATAATTGCAAATACATATTTGTGGTTGGGGGAGTTATTTCTGGAGTGGGGAAAGGGGTCTCCACTTCTTCTATTGGAAAAATTCTTCAGGATAGAGGATTAAAAATAACTGCTATAAAAATTGATCCTTATATTAATATTGATGCTGGAACAATGAATCCCACTGAACATGGCGAAGTTTTTGTTCTGTCTGATGGCTATGAAACTGATCAAGATATGGGTAATTATGAGCGTTTTTTGGGGGCAACTCTTACTCGGGCTAATTATATGACTACTGGGTCAGTTTATAAAACAGTTATTGAAAAAGAAAGAAATTTAGAATATAAAGGAAAATGTGTTCAGGTGGTTCCCCATATTCCCTTAGAAATAATAGGAAGAATTAAAGAAGCTGGTAGAAAAAGCAGAGCCGAGGTGGTAGTGATTGAAGTTGGAGGAACGGTTGGGGAGTATGAAAATATTCTTTTTTTAGAAGCCGCTCGAATGATGAAAATAAAACACCCAGAAGATGTCATTTTTGTTTTAGTTAGTTATTTACCAGTTCCTTCAAAAGTTGGTGAAATGAAAACAAAACCCACTCAACACTCAGCCAGGTCTCTTAATAATGCTGGAATTCAAACAGATATAATTATTGCTCGAAGTGAATTTTCTCTTGATAAAAAAAGAAAAGAAAAAATTTCCACTTTCTGCAATGTTTCTTTTAGTAGAATAATATCAGCCCCAGATGTTGATAGTATTTATGATATTCCAATAAATTTTGAAAAAGAAAAATTAGGCAATACTCTTTTAAAACTTCTTGGAATTAAAAAAATGAAAAATAATAGTCAGTCTTCCAGAGATTGGAAAAAATTTGTTCATAATATCAATAATTCAAAAGAGGAAATAAAAATTGCCGTGATTGGAAAATATTTTAGTACAGGCGATTTTGTTTTAAGTGATTCTTATATTTCTGTTATTGAAGCTATAAAATATTCGGCTTATAATCTAAAAAAGAAACCAATTTTAAATTGGCTAAATTCGGATGATTTTGAAAAATCACCTAGAAAACTGAAAATGTTAGAAGAATATGATGGAGTTCTAATCCCCGGGGGTTTTGGCGTTAGGGGGATTGAAGGGAAACTGAGGGCGATAAAATATGTTCGTGAACATCGAATACCATATTTTGGTCTTTGTTATGGGTTACAGTTAGCAGTAGTTGAATTTGCTAGAAATGTTCTTAAAATCAAAAAAGCCACTACTCAAGAAATAGATCCTAGGGCTAAAAATTTAGTAATTAATGTTATGGAAGAACAAAAAGATAAATTAGAAAAAAAAGATTATGGCGGAAGTATGCGTCTCGGTTCCTACCCAACTATTTTGAAAGAAAAAACCATTGCGCGTTCTGTTTATGGTAAAAGAAGAATTTCAGAAAGACATCGACATCGCTATGAAGTAAATCCAGAGTATATTCAAAAACTTAAAAGTGGTGGTTTAATTTTTTCTGGGACTTCTCCTGATCGGAAATTAATGGAGATATTAGAATTACCAAAAGAAACCCATCCTTTTTTTATGGCTACTCAATTTCATCCTGAATTTCAAGCTCATCCCTTAAATCCCCACCCCTTATTTACTGCTTTTATAAAAGCTTCTATCAAAAGGGAAGAGGAGAGAAAAGAAATTATTGAAAAAACAAAAAGGAAAGAAAATAAATAAAATAATTTAAAAGTTCCAAGAGGAACTTTTTAAGTTTTTATACTGGCAACAGAATTAAAATTACAAGCACAAGGCAGTTTATGACAGATATGACAATTTTCATAAAATATTTTACTTAATTCTCTAGCAACATTTATCTCAGCAGAATTTGCTATCCCCATAACACAAGAAACATAGTCAGCCATTTCTAGTTTTATTTCATCAAATTGTTTTTGGATATGTTGGCCTAAAAAATTATGGATAGCCTCGCTTACTTCTCCCATTTCTTCAGCTAAATGAACCCCAGCTTCAGCCAGGGTTCTTCCTTCGGGAGGATAAATAACAGAAAACATTTTTTGGGATTGAATTAAATTTTGTGGTTTCAGGGAACTATCTATTTTAACTTTTTGGCGCTCAGAAGGTTTTATTTTTTTACAAAAACAAGAACTTGATCCACAATATGAACACATTGCTGGAAAACGTCTCCACACTTCTTCTTCTAAGTCTATATGTAGTCTGTTAGCAATGGCCATTAGCCAAGAAAAAGAAATTAAAAGATTTGTTTTTAGTTTTTCTTTGTCTCCCTTTCGAATTCCTTTTAGGGCCCGCATAGCAAAGCGTTGTTGTTGAGTCAAAAGATCCCAAATAGAATAAAGTCTGTCATCTGGTAAGCCATAAATTTTATTCACAAAATCTTGAAATTGCGACAATGATTGGTTTTCGTCAAACTTTAACATAATATTAATATTATCTAAGAGATAAATCTATCATATTGTTTAATTAATTCTTGTCTATCCACAATGTTTTTATTTTAACATAATTAAAGAAACAATCGACATACCAACAAACTTCAGTTTGTAAGGGTGTTGTTATTATTGTGTGGTTGATGAAAAATGTTTGGAATTTTTGAAACCCTGCCAAGAAAGGAAACCGGGGCCAATAACAAGCGCGTAGCTAACCCACATGGGAATCGTGGTCACGCCGACCGTGACCGGCAGGCCGTATAAAATACGTAAAAGATGCAGAATAGCGATAGCAAAAAACACAAACCCGACTAATTTGCAAAAATTTTTTTGTGTCATTATATAAAAAATATTTTGGTTTAATAGTTCGATCTGAAAACAATTATACCATTTTTTGGCTGCGGGACAGGGACTCGAACCCCAATTTCTGGGACCAGAACCCAGCGTCCTACCATTAGACGATCCCGCAATATCATAGTGTTCTTAATCTATCATAGTTGTCTCTGTTTATAAAGAAAAAACCACCCAGTTTCCCAAGTGGTTGTAAATAGTTAATTTTTAGATTAGAGATGAATAAAGAGATATCCTTTCACCCCTCTTATTTCCTGAGAATAACCAAAGCCAATAATACCTGATAGTAATTCTCCGGGAAATATTTTTAAAATTCCCCATTCTCCTCGGATTAATTTTTTATCTATAATGGAAAAACCTAAATCAGAGTAAAAATTGAGTCGAAAAACCGGGAATAATAACAGATTGGCCATAATTTCATCAGTTACCACAAAAGTGGTTGAAAAACTTCCTTTTTTATTTTTAACAGTAAAAACTTTCCCATAATGGTTATTTTCTAACCAAGCAGAGAAAGTTATTATCTGTCTCAAGGAAAAACCTATTTGATACATTGGTTTTCCGCTGTGGTCTGTAAAGACTCCCATTTTAACAGAAGTGCTATCTCCTAATTCCAAAGTAGTTCCTGTTTGGCATCCAGGTATTTGGGCAAGAACCCATGGTTCAAAATGACCCCCACCAGAAATAGGACTTGGTCTGTGATAAATAGCTGAAGGGGTTGGTATTTTCCCAACAGAAATTTTAAATTTATCAGATGCTCTAAAACTAACTTTTAAAGAATGAATTTGATTTAGTGATAAGTCGCTTAATCCCAAAGCACTGAATCCTGATACGCTAAAATAATTATTCATCTTGTAAGTTGCTTCCGCCCCAACCCGAAGATCAATCCTATGGGTCACTCCGATTGGGTTGTCTAACGGGAAGATGGTTGTTCCTAACAATCCCGCATAAACTTTTTTTACCACTACAGAGGAATCACCGGTTTTTATGTTTGTTATTTGAGAAAAACTTAAAATGGAAACAAAACAAAAAAAACAAAAAATTATCATTTTTTTCATCGTTATGAATTTTTATAGTTATAAAAATTGTTTTTAAAAGTGCTCTTACACACTAACATATTTTATATTTTTTGTCAAGAAAAAGAAAAACCCCCTGACGAACGCAGGGGGGTTGTTTTGTTGGAAACAAAATGAATTATTTTTTTTAATTATAATTAATAAATTCCACCGGCTCTTCTTCATAAATTTTTACCGGCTCCTTTATTTTTTTCAAGGCCAATGATTTTTTTAATTGCTCTCTTTTTTTACTGTCTTTGTGGGCAGTAATAAAAATAGCGGTAAACAGGGTAATAATTACCCCAGACCCAAGGATGATACCTGAAATCATAGTTATTTTTTTTATGTTAAAGAATGTTAAAGAATGTTTCTTTTAAGTTAAAAAGGGATTATCTCCCCATATTTAACTTACTAGTATCATATCATAGATACAATAGTTTGTCAAGTCTATCAACGAGATACTCTATAAAGACGAGCGAGAATGTTATTTCTTACAAAATATTCTCTAGTTGTTAATAACCTTAGAGATAAAAATGACATTATTTTGTATCTTGAACAACTGAGCTTAAATATATTCCGCCGATCATCAAAATACCTAATACTAAAAATAAATATTTATAATTAAAAAAGATTAAGAAAAGACTAGCTAAAAGAGGGGCTAAGACCCAAGCAAAGTTTGAGAGCCCCCGAAAAAGACCAATAACCTCCATGTCTTCAATTTTTGTTTTTTTAAAAAAATAAGTCTCAGACATAACTTGAATAGCGCTTGCTCCGGTGCGAGTTAAAAATAGAACTAAAGCCCAAACAAAGACATTAGTTGTTTTGAGGAAGGGAATTATTAAGGTTGAAATAGCGATAATAATAAAACCAATAATCAAAATTTCCTTTTCTCCTAATCTGGTATCAGCCAATTTTCCTAATGGTAATTCAAATAAAATAAAAGGAAGAAGCATAATGGTAAAAATTATTCCAATTTTATCCCAACCAAAACCAATATATTGAATTAAATAAATAGGCATATAAATAACCATCCAAGCATAAAAAAATTGAAGGAGAAAACTAATTTGAAATATTTTTTTTATATCTTTATTTTTTTTAATTATTAAAAGAGATTTTTTGATAGAAAGATGATTGTATTTTGGATCCTTAAACTTTTTAAAGCGGAAAAGAAAAATAAATAAAACTGGGATAACAAAAAAACTTGAAATCAGATAAATTTTAGACGGAGAGTTATTACTGAGAACAAACCCAGTTAATAATGGGGCAAAAACCCAAGCAAAATTTATAATAGTTAAAAATAAACCTCTTATCTTTCCAGTTGATTTATTTTCAGAAAAATTTTCAACAAAAATATCAATTGAAAAACTTATCATAATATTTATTACTATGTAAGTAATAAATAATGGCACTAAAAGGTAAACTGATTTTAAGAAAAAGAGAGAAGAAAGAGTTAAGATATTGATTAAGATTAAAAATAATATTGTTTTATAACCACCAACTTTATTTAATATCTTTGGAATTAAAATAACCCCGATAATCCCTATTAAGTAAGAAATAGCAAAGAGAACACCAACAAGATTTGGATTAATGTATTGACCAAGGAAAGTAGAGTTAACATAAGCAGTCAAAGCTAGATGAACAGAAAAGAAAAAGCCAACCAAATAAAGTACTCGTAGCATTCGCAGGGGTTTTTTGATTAAATGAATACGAGTCATGATAAAAATTTATAAGTTCTAATTAATAATTTTTTAAATATTAAGAAAAACAGGAATAACTAATGGCCTTTTAGCGGTTTTTTGAAAAAGAAATTTAGAAACATTATCAATTAAATTACTTTTTATATATTCAACATTTATTGGATTCATTCCAATTGTTAAATCCTCAACGGTTTTTTTAATAACTCCTCTAGATTGATGAAGCATCTCTTGTTCTTCTTTCAGATGAACAAACCCCCGAGAAATAATATCTGGAGATTTCCTTAAATGGCCAGTTTTTGAATCAATAGTAACCACTATTACAAAAATACCATCTTGAGCCAGCATTTTTCTGTCCCTAATAACAACATTTTGAGTGCCCCCAACAGAAAACCCATCAACTAAAATCATATTAGAAGGAGCTGATTCTTTTAATTTGATTATTTTTGTCCCTTTTTCCCGTATCTCAACGATATTGCCATTTTCTGGAATAACCATATTTTCTTCTTTTACTCCAAGTAATCTGGCTAGTTCAGCATGTATCTTAACCATATAATGGTGTCCGTGAACGGGCATAAAAAATTTATAATTGATTTGTTCGTGGACCCACTTAAGATCCTCATACTTTCCATGACCTCCAGCATGAACATTTGAATCTAAATAAGTAATTATTTTGGAATTGTGCCGATATAAATTATCTTTTAATTTTGCAATCGCGCCTTCATTCCCCGGAATAATAGAAGAAGACAAAATAATAGTGTCTTCTTTTTCTAGATGAACCTGGCGGTGGGTTTTGTTAGACATCCTCATTAAGGCGGCAAATTCTTCCCCTTGAGCGCCGGTAGCAATAATTAAAATTTTATTAACCGGATAATTTTGGATTTCACTAATAGGAATTAAATGGTCGGTATTAATAAGATTTAATTGTTGAATAATGGCGATAATTGTTTTCATACTTCTTCCTTCTATAATTACTTTTCGATTGTATTTTTTTGCCATTTTCATAAATTCAATAATCCGTTCGACTTGTGAGGCAAAAGTAGCAATAATTAATCTCCCTTTAGTTTCAGAAATTATTTTATCTATTGTGTTTCTTATCCCAAATTCAGGAACCGACCAACCCGGACGGTCAATTCCAGTTGAATCCATCGTTAATAATAAAATTTTTCGTTTCTTAAAGAAATTATATTGATCAACTTCTTCTTTTACGGGTTTATTATTTAAAGTCTCAACCCTGATATCTCCAGTATTAACAATATCGCCGTATGGAGTTTCAATAATAATTCCATTAGAATCTGGAATGGCGTGAGTAACTCCAAAAAATCTAAACTTAAGATTTTCTCCTAAAGCAATAATTTCATTAGTATCTTTAATAATTTTTAAATCTAACTTTGGTAAATTAGGAAATTCTTCCTGTCTTTTTTTAATTAACAAAGCAGCAAATTCCATAGTATAAATTGGTGGATTTCCAAGGCGATTTACTATGTAAGGAATAGCTCCAATATGGTCTAGATGTCCATGGGTGATAATAATACCCCTAATATTACTCCTTCTCTTTTCAAGATATTCCGTATTGGGGATTATATAATCAATCCCAGGAGTATCTTCGTCAGCAAATTCCAACCCAGCGTCAATAATAATAATATCGTCTTTGTATTCAATAATTGTCATATTTCTTCCAATTTCTTCCACTCCTCCCAAAGGGATAATCCGAATATCCCCGTCTTTAAGGGGGGGAATAACATCCGGTTTTTTAAGATGAGTTCCAAGAAAAGGGAGATGAGATCGAGTTTTGCTTTTATAAGATACCTTTTTATTTTTTTTGGGGTCAGAATTTTTCTCCTCTTTTCTAAAAACAGTAGTTTTAATCCTTCCTTGTCTTTTAGTATTTTTACTCGGATAAATCCTGTTTTTGTTTTTGTTGCTAGTTATCATTTTTTGGTTATTTTAATTAATAAGATTTAAATATTCTCCAAATTTTGTCAGTTTCCAAATACCAATTATTTATGTTTGTAAATCTATCAGAGAGGTTTGTTATTTGTTCTACATTTATTCCCATTAAATTTTTCTTAACAAGATAAACAAAGTTTGGAGAATATATAAAAATAGCCGGTCTCTCTTTTTTAATTTCCTCCACTGCCTCTAGATATTTTTTAGCACGCTCGTTCTCAGTTAAAGTAGGACTAGTGCGCGCTTCAGAAAGCAATTCATTTACTTTTAAATTAGCATAAGCAGTAATATTTAATCCAAGGGTCTCATCTCCTATTTGAGATGAATGCCAAAAATTATATAAATCTGATTCATGACCTATTTTTTGCCCAATAAGAAGCGCTTCATATTCTCTGTTTCTAATAACATTCTGACGTAAATCTCCAGTCTTAAAAATTTTAATTTCAACTTTTGCCCCAATTTTTTCTAAGTCTCCTTTAATTAAATTAGCTATTTCTTTTAGTTCAATTGATTCATCATCAATTGATATTGAAAATTTTAATTTAACAATTTCATCATTAATCTTTTTTTCTAAAACATTCTCTCCTTGATTAATTTTCCAGCCATTTTTTTTAAGAATTTCTTTTGCTTTTTCTGTGTTTTTTATTGCTTCAGTGGCAGAATATAATTCTTCCTCTGCTATTTTATTATCTCTCATTTCTAAGGAATCAACAACAATAAGGTTGGGAGAAGTCGGGCCGTCAATTATCTCTCCATATCCATAAAGAATTTCTTTGATAATCCTTCTCTTGTCAATGGCTAAATCAAAAGCTTCAATGGTGCTTTGATCAGTAAATATTTTTGTTTTGTTTTTATTTAAAAAGAGTCCAAAAATTTGTCGAAAAGTCATTAACTCTATCCGGTTTTTTCTAATATTTAAAGATTCTAATTTTGCTGGGCTAATGGCTCCTCCTATTTGATTTATTTCCTTATTTTTAAAGGCCTCAATTAAATCTTCTTCGCTCGGATAAAATTTTAAGACTAACTTTTTGACAAGAGATTTATGGTTAATATATTTTTTAAAAGGAACTAGTTTATAATAACTGATCATTCCTGATGTTTTCTTTTTTTTTATTTTTTTAATTTTATATGGACCAGATCCAACCCCGTTTAAATTTAAATCGCTAAGATCAAATTGTTCCGGAGGAATATCTTTCCATAAATGGTAAGGTAAAATTCCCAAAGTAGTGCTATTTAGAAATGGGGTAAATGGTTTTTCTAAATTAAATTGGATAGTTTTATCATTAATTTTTTTAACACTTACTCCCTCCCAACGTATTTTTTCTACTCCCTGGCTTATATTTGGGTCCTTTGTTTGATTAATAGTGAAAACAATATCTTGGGCGGTAATTGGTTTATTGTCATGAAAGAAAATATTATCACGAAGAATGAAAGTATAACTTAATCCATCTTCCGAAATTGTATATTTTTCAGCCAAATCTGTTTCTAATTTATTATCAGAATTTTTTTTCATTAATCCAGAATAAATCAAAGTTGTTAAATCTTTATCAGCTCCAGCCGGTGATAAAATAGGATTGGCAAATCGTGGTGTTCCAATTATTCCTTCAACTATTTCCCCCCCACTTCCAGGAATTTTAATCATAAAACTTAAATTAATTTTTTGGAGAATTAAAATAGTACTTAAAAAAAGTATCCCCACTAAAAAAAGAAAAAGTCCCCACTCTTTTTTAGATTTAGAAAAAGAAATTACTGCTTGTCTCAGTTCATTTTTAGTAGGAACCATAAATTTCCTTCTATTAATATCATCAGTCTCCATTTATATATTATTTATATTTAATCTAGTTGGATTTTTTATAGAAAAATAGCCATCAGGGACGAGATAGTAAAAAGAACGGCAACAACAATAGCTAAACGAAACAAAAATTTTTCAAGACCTCTTCTAGTATGATAAGTAGTGCCACTATCACCTCCACCTAGAGCCCCTCCCATTTCAGCCCCAGATCGTTGCAAGATAATAGCGATTATTAAAACAAGAGAAAGGATTATTTGAATCCAAGGCAAAATATTAGAGATTATTTCCATGACTATTATTTTAACAAATCATTAAAATAAAGCAAGAACTTATCATGATGGCTTTAATTTTTAGATAGTTTTTGGTATGATAACGAGATATGTTAGAAAGTTTTAAATCAATCATAATTTCACTCATAATTTTTGGAATTGTCGTCGTTGGAGGTTATTGGGCTTTTGTTTCTTTAGAACCTGGTGGAGTTCATGTAGTAAAACAGGAACAGAAAAAACTTGAACAAAAATTAGAAGATTTTGAAAAAGATTTTAATAGTTTAAAAAATGAAATTAACTTGATAAAAGAGTGGCAAGTGGAACAGGTTCAAATTACTGAAGATAAACTAACTACTCAGGCGACGATAGAGTCAACAACCTCAAAAAACCAAGAATTAATTACTGCCTTACAAAAATTGGTTAATGATAAAGTTGTTATGAAAAGCGGAAGTCAAGGAACTCGAGTGGGAACAGTTCAAAGTTTTTTAAATATTTATAAAAACGAAAATAGGAGAATAGATAACTCTTTTGGTCCGACTACTAAAAATTTAATAATTCAATTCCAAAATGATCAAGGATTGACCGCCGATGGGGAGGCTGGAACTGGTACTTTTCAAAAAATGATTACTTGGCTTAATAGTCACTAGTTAGCGTAGGGGTTGACGGGATTTTTAGTATGTATATAATAAATAGACCTTTATTAGGTGATATTAAAAATTAGGATATGATGAATTAACCAACAAATTAAGAGAATTTTATTCCTAACTTTTCACACCTAATATTATGGGTGTTTGTTTTTTAAAAAAGAAAAAAGTTTTATAGAGTCATACATGCACAAAAACAAGAACCAAACATTAATTCCGTTTTTTTCGTTAAACGGGATACGCTATTTTATTTTTTAAGAGTTTGATCCTAGCTCAGGATGAACGCTGGCGGCGTGGATAAGGCATGCAAGTCGAACGGTCCGATTTATCGGGCAGTGGCGAACGAGGTAGTAATACGCAGGAACGAACCTCCAAGTCAGGAATAACTCATCGAAAGATGAGCTAATACTTGATAGACCCTCCGGGGTAAAGATTTATCGCTTGGAGATCGGCCTGTGGGCTATCAGCTTGTTGGTAAGGTAAAAGCTTACCAAGGCGATGACGGCTAGGGGAGGTGAGAGCCTGACCCCCACCGATGGAACTGAGACACGGTCCATACACCTACGGGTGGCCGCAGTCGAGAATCTTCCGCAATGGACGAAAGTCTGACGGAGCGACGCCGCGTGATCGATGAAGCCCTTAGGGGTGTAAAGATCTTTTATGAGGGAAGAAATCTGTTTTGCTTCGGCAAAGCTTATTTGACGGTACCTCAGGAATAAGGGGCTCCTAATCTCGTGCCAGCAGGAGCGGTAATACGAGAGCCCCAAGTGTTATCCGGAATTACTGGGCGTAAAGGGTGCCTAGGTGGTATTATTAGTCTTTTGTTAAATCTTCGGGCTCAACTCGAAAATCGCAAAGGAAACGGTAATCCTAGAGAGTGTGAGGGGTGTACGGAACTTATGGTGTAGGGGTGAAATCCGTTGATATCATAGGGAACGCCAAAAGCGAAGGCAGTACACTGGCGCACATCTGACACTGAAGCACGAAAGCGTGGGTAGCGAATGGGATTAGATACCCCAGTAGTCCACGCCCTAAACGATGTTCTCTAATCTTTCGGAGTATCGACCCTCTGAGAGGTAAAGCTAACGCATTAAGAGAACCGCCTGGGTAGTACGGCCGCAAGGCTAAAACTCAAAGGAATAGACGGGGACTTGCACAAGCAGTGGATTATGCGGTTTAATTCGATACTAAACGAAGAACCTCACCATGGTTTGAAATTTCAACGACGACCTCAAGAAACTGGGGTTTCTTTCGGGCGTTGAAACAGGTGATGCATGGCCGTCGTCAGTTCGTGATTTGAATTGTTCCCTTAAGTGGGGTAACGAACGCAACCCTCATCGTCTGTTATAAGTGTCAGACGAGACTGCCTCGAACTAAGCGCATGAAATTTTTTCGTGAATTTAGTTCGGGGAGGAAGGAGAGGATGACGCCAGGTCAGCATGTCCCTCTGATACCATGGGCTACACGCATAATACAATGGCTACTACAACGGGTCGCGACGAGGTAACTCTGAGCCAATCCTTATAAAAGTAGTCTTAGTCCGGATTGAGGTCTGCAACTTGACCTCATGAAGTAGGAATTGCTAGTAATCGCGGGTCAGCTAAACCGCGGTGAATACGTTCTCAAGTCTTGTACTCACCGCCCGTCAAGTCAAGGGAGCCGGGAGTGCCCGAAGTGTCGTCTTAGGCGACCCTAAGGTAAATTCGGTGACATGGACTAAGTCGTAACAAGGCACGGCTAGCGGAAGCTGGTCGTGGATTAATTCAATGAAAATTTGTTGTTCCACTTTTAGTGGAATGACTTACTGTGTCGGTTTTCTGTGTCTTGTACAAGCACGGAAGAGATTATAATTATTAAATCTTTAAAGACTAATTTGACATCTGGGAAAGATCAGAATATAAGCGAATCCTGTTTAACGAAAAAAATAGAATTAACGCCAAAAAGCTTCACTTCAGTGAAGCTTTTTGGTATAATTTAACGATGAAAAAAATTATTTGGTTTTTAGTAATATTATTAATTATTCTATTTGTCTTCTTGGTCGGAACTGGAAAATTATCCAATGTTTTAAATAAAAAAAGTAATGAAATTGAGCCTGTTAGTCAGGAAACTATTTCCTATGACGAATATTCTCGCGGGAATTTAATAATTAATGGATTAACTATTCCAGTTATTATTGCCAATGACACCGAAAAACACATTAAAGGACTTTCTAATAGATTATTATTGCCAGAAGATGAAGGAATGTTTTTTGTTTTTGAAGAACCTGCTGAATATATGTTTTGGATGAAAGATATGCAATTTCCTCTTGATATTATTTGGTTTTCAAAAGATCTTGAAATCATTCATCTTGAATCAAACTTACCACCGGAGACCTACCCAGATTATTTTGGTCCCAAAAAAGACTCAATGTATGTTCTAGAAGTTAAGGCTGGTTTTGGAACTAAAAATAATTTGAAGATTGGGGACAAGGCTGAATTTTTACCATAATTTAGGTTGATCCCTATAAGTTTTTTTAGAACTAGGGTTTACACCTTAGTTTTTTTATTTTCTAGATTAAATTTTTATTGTTTTTATTTGGGAAAATAAATAATTTTAGATATAATAAAAATATGAACAAGCAAATTATAATTAGCGACGAAGAACTAAAGAATATTCCTCAGATAAAAAAGAGAAACGAACAAATTGTTCCTTTTGATCCCCAGAGAATCTATAAGGCTATTCTAATGGCCATGAATGTTACAAAAAATGGTGATGAAAAAGACGCTGATTATGTTGCTAAAAGAGTTTTTAAAGATTTACTAAAACTCAAAAAAGCTAGCCGGGACAACCAATTTTTACCATCAGTAGAAATGGTCCAAGATCTAGTAGAAGAGGAATTAATGCTACAAGAATTTACCAAAACAGCTAAAGCCTACATTCTCTACCGTCAAGAAAGAGCAAAACTAAGAAAAGAGATTGGTTTAATACCAGAAAGTGTTCAGGAGCTTGTTAAAAAAAGTAGTAAATATTTTCTTAGTCCCTATAATGAATTTATTTTTTATAGAACTTATTCAAAATGGATACCGGATCTTAGAAGAAGAGAAACTTGGATGGAAACTATTGAAAGATTTATAAACTTCATGAAAGAAAATATTGGTGACAAAATTACTAAAAAAGAATATGAAGAAATACAGGAAGCAATCTTAAAACAAGAAATTTGTCCCTCCCAAAGATTATTATGGTCTTCGGGGCCAGCTTGTCGCAAATCAAATGTTTGGGCTTATAATTGTTCTTACATTGCTCCGACTAAATTTCAAGACCTCGGAGAAATTATGTATATTTTAATGTGCGGGGCTGGATTAGGGTTTTCTGTTGAGTCAGAAAATGTTCAAAAATTTCCTCAAATTAAAAAACAAACTGGCAAAAAACTAAAAACCCACATTATTTCAGATGACAAAGAAGGTTGGGCGGATGCTTTTGTTCTGGCGATGAAAACATGGGCTTCAGGGAAGGATATCTCTTTTGATTATTCAAAACTTCGTCCATCTGGGTCCAGACTTGAGACAGCCGGAGGAAGAGCTTCCGGTCCCCAGCCATTAATTGACTTAATGGAATTTGCTAAAAGAAAAGTTTTTAGTAAACAAGAAAAACGATTATCCAATATTGACCTTCACGATATTATTTGCAAGATAGGTCTTATTGTCGTAGCTGGAGGTGTTCGTCGGAGCGCTCTTATTTCTTTATCAGATCTTGATGACTTGCATATGCGGTCTGCCAAAAAAGGTCAGTTTTATATAAGTGAGGGACAAAGATCAATGGCTAATAATACCGTTGTTTATCACGAAAGACCGACAGCTGAAAATTTCCTAGAGGAATTCACTTCTTTAGTTAAGTCAAAATCTGGAGAAAGAGGAATTTTTAATCGGGGAGGGTTAGAAAAACAAGTTCCCGCTCGTCGTTGGAAAATAATTAAAAATCAAAGACAGATTGGTTTAAATCCGTGCGGTGAGATTTTTTTGCAATCAAAACAATTCTGTAATTTGACGAGTATTGTTGTTCGACCTAAAGATACTCTTCAAACTCTAAAAGAAAAAATAAAATTAGCTACCTTATTAGGAACTTATCAATCTACTTTGACTAATTTTGGTTATTTATCTAAACAATGGAAAAAAAATTGTGAAAAAGAACGATTACTTGGAGTTTCTATTACTGGATATTACGATAATAAAATTATTCGCAATGACAATGTATTAAGAGAGTTAAAAGAAACAGCTATTGCTACTAATAAAAAATATGCTAAACGGTTAGGAATTAATGAATCTACCGCTATTACTTGTATTAAGCCCCATGGAAATTCTGGACAAATGCTTGGGGTTGGATCAGGAATGCATCCATGGTTTTCCCCTTATTTTATTAGAAGAGTTAGAATTAATCAGACTGATCCCTTACTTCAGTTTGCTAAAACTCAAGGAATCCCAATTAAACCAGAAATTGGATATTCTGGCTCTTCAGCCACAACTTTTGTTTTAGAATTTCCAATCAAAGCCCCCAAAGGCGCTATCTTTAAAGATGATATTTCCGCTATGGATCTTTTATTTGAGTGGAAGCGAATAAAAGAAAACTTTGTTGAACACAATCCGTCAGTTACAATTTATGTTGGTGACGATGAATGGACTCAGGTAGCTAATTTTATTTATGAAAATTGGGATATTATTGGTGGTTTATCATTTTTACCAAGAAGTGATCATATTTATCAATTAGCTCCCTATGAAAAAATTGATGAAAAAGAATATAATCAACGATTGTCAGAACTTGGAGATCTCGATTTTTCAAAACTTTTTCAATATGAATTTGATGATCATACGTCCGGCGCTAAAGAACTCGCTTGTTCTTCTGGTGTTTGCGAGATTGATGATCTTTTGGCCGAAGAAGCTAATGAAAGGTTGTCGACAGTAGAAACAATTGAATAATAAAAAATATCTTTTTAAAAGAAAAAATCCCGCGAGAAGCGGGATTTTTTCATATTGTTGTCTTGTATCTATAAGCCGAATTCTGTTATTGATAGTTATTTATCTAGGCTCAAGATTACTCTTGAGCTCAAGCGGCACTCCGCGCGCTTCGCGCGCGACACGGCCTTGCACTTAAGTAAGGATTTAGCCGTTTCATCCTTCAACTTCACTTAGGACCAACCCTAAACTTATATGAAGATTCACCCTATATCTGCTAGTTGGCGGACTAGGGTGTCTTTTAGCTTTCGCCTTGAGACGTCACTGCTCGCACCTCTAGAATTACTTCCGGCGGGTGTTACCTCTGACGATCTTTTAACAAGATGTCAGAGTCCTTGATCTCGTTTACAAGATCAAGGACCGCTACTCTTCTGCCTAATTTAATTGGCAAGTGTTCGGACTTTCCTCACCCAATCTCATAGAGAGATTAGGCGCAATCCCAACACAAAATTGGGACCCCAACTCCTTGCGGCGTCAGGGCTATCCGATACAAGACTTTTGGTATTTTATGCTTAATTTGTAAGAAAGTCAATTCCAACATAAATTAATATATTGTGGTGTTTTGACATTGCTTTTTAGAATGACTATTTATTAATTGGTGTCAGAGTCAAATTTAAGCTTGACTTTCTTAATTTAATTTGCTAGGATGCAATTGTGAGTGTTAGCTAAATTCAGCTAATTATTCAAAAAGCAAATGCCTCATAAAACCCGCCTTGGCGGGTTTTATGTTGCTCCCCCTGTGTCTACCCGGTTGGCAGGCTTCGGTGGGGTTTATCATTTTAGCCGAATAATATTTTTAAAGGGTTTTTTATTTATCAGTTTTATGATAGATTATAGATGATTATCTTTATCTATGGTCGGCGACGGCACTCACATAGGCATTTGTGTTGGAGTTAGCACTCGCCGACCATAGATAAAGAGAATTGAATAAAAACAAACTAAATAATTTAAAAAATAAAAAATATTTTTGTGTTTTTTGTTTTTTAAAAATGTTTTCCACAGTTTTAGTTTTTTTACATTGTTTTAATATTTTTAATGTAAGATAATTATTATAGAGTTCTTAAAATTTTTATAAAAAATTTTTCATCTGATAAAAAAGGAATGAAAAAAAATTATAAATTGGTCGACATTATTATAAATTTAAATTTTTAATTTTGTATGGCAACAAAAAGAAGGAAAGTAGCTAAAAAAGCTGCTCCTAAAAAAAAGGGGAAAGTAGCCAAAAAAGCGGCTCCTAAAAAAAAGGCAGCCAAAAAGAGAAAAAGATAACAGGCATTTTTCGTTTACATAAGACCCCCGTCAAAAACGGGGGTTTTGTGCTATAATATAGCGATCTTATTTATGTCTTTCTTAAATTTGAAAAAAATATTTAGTAGTGGTGATCAAGGATTTCTCAAATCTTTAGAGCCAATGGTTGTCAGAATTAACTCATTTGAAAGGCAATTTTCTTCTCTTAGAAAAGATGATTTTTCTAGGAAAACCGAGGAATTTAGAGAAAGAATCAAAAAAGGTGAATCACTAGATGAACTTTTACCAGAAGCTTTTGCTTTAGTTAGAGAAGCTACAAAAAGGACATTAGGTCAACGTCATTATGATGTCCAATTAATTGGCGGAATTATTCTTCATCAAGGAAAAATTACTGAAATGAGAACAGGAGAAGGAAAAACTTTAGTGGCCACTTTGCCAGCTTATTTAAACGCGCTGAAAAAAGAAGGTGTTCATATTGTTACCGTTAATGACTATCTCTCCCGAAGAGATGCTAATTGGATGGGACAAATCTATAATTATTTGGGGTTATCGGTAGGAGTAATTAATAGCCAAAATATTTCTTTTATTTACGACGAATCTAAAAAAGAAGAATTAGATAAAAAACGGGATGAACTAGGATATTTTAAAATATTTGAAGAATACCTTAAACCTTGCTCAAGAAAAGAAGCTTATCAAGCCGATATTACTTATGGGACCAATAATGAATTTGGTTTTGATTATTTACGCGATAATTTAGTTCAAAAAGAAGAAGAAATATCTCAAGGTGGATATAGTTTTGCGATTATTGACGAAATTGACTCTATCTTAATTGACGAAGCCAGAACCCCCTTAATTATCTCTTCTCCTTCTGGTGATTCTGATGATTTTTATGTAAAGTTTTCTAATATTGCTAAGCAATTAAAAATAAATGAGGACTATACCGTAGACGAAAAAATGAAAGCAATCAGTTTAACTGATAGTGGTATTAGCAAAACTGAAAAAACCCTTGGGATTGAAAATATTTATACTGAAAAAGGGATTAAATATGTTCATCATTTAGAAACGGCTGTCCGAGCTCAATCTTTATTTCAAAATAATAAAGATTATCTAATTAAAGATGGAGAAATAATAATAGTTGATGTTTTTACTGGTCGTTTACAGCCAGGACGACGATGGAGTGAGGGATTACATCAAGCAATTGAAGCCAAAGAAGGAGTAGAAATTCAAAAAGAAACGCGAACAGTCGCTTCAATTACTTTTCAAAATTATTTCAAATTTTATAAAAAATTATCAGGAATGACTGGAACAGCGAAAACATCAACCGAAGAATTTTTTAAAGTATATGGATTAGAAGTTATTTCTGTTCCTACCAATACTCCCATGATAAGAATTGATCAAAATGATTTAATTTATCAAACTGAACAGGGCAAGTTTAAGGCCATTGCTCAAAAAGTTAAAGAGATAAATAAAAAAGGACAACCAGTTTTAATCGGGACAGTTTCCGTTGAAAAAAATGAATTACTATCTGCTTATTTAACTAGAGAAGGAGTTTCTCATCAGGTTTTAAATGCTAAAAAACACGAAAGTGAAGGAGGAATAATTGCTCAAGGTGGTAGAAAAGGGAGCGTGGTGGTCGCTACCAATATGGCTGGCAGGGGAATTGATATTCAATTGGGTGGTAAACCAAGCACTAAAGAACAATATGAAGAGGTAAAAAAATTAGGAGGACTTTTTGTTTTGGGAACAGAAAGACATGAAGCTAGACGGATTGATAATCAATTAAGAGGACGTTCTGGTCGTCAAGGAGACCCCGGAGAAACCCAATTTTTTGTTTCTTTAGAAGATGAATTAATGAGGATTTTTGGTTCGGATAGAATAAAAGCGATGATGGGACGTTTTGGTATTCCAGAAGATCAACCAATAAAAAATAATCTTATTACGAGAGCTTTAGAAAATGCTCAAAAGAAAATTGAAGGGTTCAATTTTGATTCAAGAAGACATATTTTAGAATATGATGATGTTTTGAATAAACAAAGAAATACCATTTATCTGAGAAGAAAAAAAATGTTGACCAAACAAGCTGACGAGATTAAAAATCTTTTAGGGGAATTATCAGAAAACAATCAATCAATCCAAATATTAATAAAAAAGAAAAAGGAAATTATCGGCGATGATGAATTTTTAGAAATTATCCGAAGAATTATCCTTTATGTTACTGATATTTTATGGATAGAACACCTAGAAACAATGGAATATTTAAGATCCTCAGTTAATCTTCGGGCTTACGGACAAAGAGATCCTTTGATTGAATACAAAAGAGAAGGAATTCGTCTCTTTAGAGAAATGGAAGAAGCTTTTAAGGACCAAGTATTATCTTTTATAGAAAAAATTAATAATGAGGCAGTTCAAAAAAAGGAAGAAGACAATGCTAAAAAAATTGCCCAAAAATTTATATCTCAACACGAAAGCCAAGGACAATTTAGTCAAAATCAGCAGAAAAAAGAAGAGCCCATCACTATTTATAGCAATGAACTAAAAGTGGGCAGAAATGATCCCTGTCCTTGCGGAAGTGGTAAAAAATATAAGAAATGTGGTTATTTAAATACCGAAGAACACCGACAATTAATAATTAAGAAATAAAATACCATATGTTTTATACAGGAAAAGGAGATAAGGGAACAACTAAATTATTTAAAACAAATTTAGGTGAAAGACTTTCTAAAAGTTCGGATGTTTTTGAGGCTCTAGGAACTTTAGATGAACTAAATTCTTTTTTGGGTTTTTGTAAGGTTAAGTTAGAAAAAGAAAATTTTAAAATTAAAAGAGATAATATTAATCTCTCGGAATTAATAAATATTGTTCAAAATAACCTTTTTATTATCCAAGCAGAATTAGCTGGGTCAGAGATGAGGATTACAATAGAAAAGATTAAGGAAATTGAAAATATAATTAATCTTATTGAAAATGAATTACCGGAGATTAAAACTTTCTTTGTTCCCGGAGGGACAGAGATCGGGTCTTTTCTTGATATTAGTCGAGCTATTTCTCGTCGGGCAGAAAGAAAAATAATCAGAATATCAAAAAAAGAAAAAGTTTTAATCACCAAAAACACAAAAGCTTATATTAATAGACTTTCAAGTTTTTTATACGCCCTAGCTAGATTGGTTAATTATCAATCTGGTATTCCTGAACAACCTCCGAATTATAAATAAAAATTCCTCATTTTATTGAGGAATTTTATAATTTTAAAACTAATTGAATAATACCAAGGGTTTCCTTTTTTATCTTGTTTGTCTTTAAACTCTCTGTTGTCTCATTTGTTTTCTTAAGAAAAAATTTTAATTTTTGATTCGAACGATAATATTCTTGATATAACTTATTTAATTCATACCATAATCGATCTTTTTGGTCACGCCACTTCTTAGAATTTTTTAAATCATTATATTGATTCAGGATTGCCTTAGTAATTTCAATTATTGTTATTGGAGAATTTGACATTAAATAACGAACTCTTAAATCCTCGTTAAGCTTAGTCATGATGTTAATTTTTTTAAATGTTAAATTTCTTTGGCTTCCTCTACAATAACACTTTTTTCACTATTTCGCAAGGAAACTCTCCCTTTAACAAGAAGACACTTTTCTTTTTCTAATAATTCTTTTATTTTTTTAAAGATATTAGGAAAAACAACTATTTCAATACTATCGCTTAAATCTGCCAATTTCACAAAAGCCATTTGTTGGTTGTTTTTAGTGATAATGCTTCTTGCCTCTTCAACGATTCCAGCCACAACAATCATCATCCCATTATTAGAGTTCTCTTTTATTTTTTTTATATTAATCCCTTTATCTTTTAATTTATCCTTCAATCTGTCTAATGGATGACCAGAGATATATAGACCCAAAAGTTCTTTTTCCCATTTCAATTTTTCACGTTTATCAGCCGGTTTTGTTTCTTGAAGTTTGAACGAAGGGAGAGATGATTTATCCATTCCAACAAACAATGTCTCCTGATTAGAAACAATATCAGCTTCTTTGTTATATTCAAGAATGATATCCATATTTTTAATTAGTTGTCCTCGTTCACCTAAATTATCCATTGTTCCACACTTTATTAAAGCTTCTAGCGACTTTTTGTTTAGATTGCGATGGGTAATTCGTTCTAAAAAATCAGCTATTGATTTAAACTTCCCCTTCTCTTTTCTTTCGTGAATAATTACTTTTCCAATTTCTTCTCCAAAGTTTTTAATACTTCGCAACCCAAAACGAATTTTATTAGTAACTTTATTATTTTCATCTCTAACAATAGTAAAATCTGAAAAACTCTCGTTGATATCTGGCGGGAGTACTTCAAAATTCATTTTTTTACATTCAATAATTATTTCTGAAATTTTTTCAATATCACCAGATTCGGCTGTCAAAAGAGCTGTCATATATTCAGCTGGATAGTTAGCTTTCATATAAGCAGTTTGATAAGCTACTAATCCATAACTAGCAGCGTGGGCTTTGTTAAATCCATAAGCAGCAAAAGTTTCAATCATTTTCCAGAGCTCTATCGCTTTTCCAGGAATCATTCCTCCATCAACACAGCCACTTATAAATTTTTCTTTTTGGGCAGCCATCTCTTTGGGAATTTTTTTTCCAACCGCTTTTCTAAATTTATCTGCTTGTCCCATAGTATAGCCAGCAAATTGGTTGGCGATTCGTAAAATATCATCCTGATAAATAAGGATTCCATAAGTTGGCTTTAATATTTCTTTTAACCTTGGTTCAAAATAATTAATTAATTCTGGATTATGTTTTCTTTTAATATATTCAGGAATAAATTGCATAGGTCCCGGACGATACAAAGCCACCATAGCAATAATGTCTTCAATCTGAGTTGGTTTTAATTCTTTTAAAAATCTAGTCATTCCTGAGCTACTTAATTGGAAAACTCCCATTGTTTTTCCTTTTGAAAGCATCTGATATGTTTTTTTATCTTCAAGATCAATCTTTTTAATATCAATGTCTATATTTCGTATTTTTTTAACTCTCTCTATCGCCTCACCTAAAATTGCTAAATTTCGTATCCCCAAAAAATCAAATTTAAGCAAACCAGCATCTTCAACCGCGTGCATATCATATTGGGTTATTAATTTTCCTCCCTTAGGATCAAATTGAGTAGGAACAAATTCAGATAAAGGGACAGGAGAAATAACTACCCCGGCGGCGTGAACAGAAATATGACGAACACAACCTTCAAGTTTTTTAGCTAAATCTATAATTTCTTTCACCTCTTTCCCTTTTTTATATATTTCTTTTAACTCAGGAACCATTTCCATGGCTCTTGCGATGGTCATAGTAAATCCTTGTGATCCGAATGGAATTAACTTAGCTATCTTATCTCCAATATCATATGAATAATTTAAAGCCCGAGCGACATCTCTCACGGCGGCTTTGGCCATCATCGTTCCAAAAGTTCCTATTTGAGCCACTTTTTCTTGTCCATATTTTTTTTTAACATATTCAATTACTTCATCTCGGCGATTATCAGCAAAATCCATATCAATATCAGGAGGACTTGGGCGTTCCGGATTTAGGAATCTTTCAAAAGGAAGATTGTATTTAAGTGGATTGATGTTGGTAATTTCAGCCAAATAAGAAACTATCGACCCAGCGGCCGAGCCCCTGGTATTTGTTAATATTTTATTTTCTTTAGCAAATTGGAGTAAATCTGCGACCACTAAAAAATAAGGAGAATAACCCTTATCTTTAATTATTTTTAGTTCATAATCAATTCTCTCAATGACCTCTTTTGTCTTATCTATCTTTAATTTATTTAGTCCTTCATAAACAATTTTCTTCAATTCATCATCGTAATTTGAATTTTTAGGAATATCAATATTGGGGAAAACCCATCTTCCAAGTTTAAGTTCCAGATTGCACATATCAGCAATTTTAAGAGTATTTTTAATGGCTTCGGGAAAATCTTTAAAATTAATTTCTGCTTCCTCGGATTTAATTAACGAAAAATCATCAATTCCAAATGTTAATCCATCTTTTTCTTTTCCGCTATAGTTTGTTTGAACTGCTAAAAGGGTTTCATGAGCTTTTTTGTCTCCAGAACATTGATAATGTGAGTCTTGAGTAGCTACTAATGGAATATTAAATTTTTTTCCAAGATTAATAATTCCATTTCTCACCCTTTCATCGCCATCAACATTTGGATGTTTCATTATTTCTAAAAAATAATTATCTTTCCCAAAAATATTTTGATACTCCTTGATAATGTTTTCTGCTTTTTCGTTTTCCTTATTTAAAATAAATTGAGATAATTCACTAGCCAAACAACCCGAGAGACAAATAATCCCATCATTATATTTTTTAAGAACCTCTTTATCTACTCGAGGTTTATAATAAAATCCCTCAAGATTAGATAAAGTAACCAAACGAATTAAATTTTTATATCCTTTTTCATTTTTTGCTAACAAGGTTAAATGATAGCGCTTGTTATCAATTCCTGGTTCTTTATCAAAACGAGTTCTTTTAGCAATATAAACTTCTACTCCGATAATTGGTTTTATCTCTTCTTTTTTGCAAGCCTTGTAAAATTCCATGGCCCCATATAAATTTCCGTGGTCAGTTAAAGCTAAAGCAGGCATTCCATCTTCTTTGGCTAATTTTACTAATTGATCAATTTTGGAAAGACCATCAAGTAATGAATAATGAGAGTGAGTATGAAGATGAACGAATTTTTGAGTCATAACCTCACTATTATAACAGGAAGTTATGATATCATAAAATTATGAATAAATATCAGTACCTAATTGGAATTGATGAAGTCGGAAGAGGTCCCTTGGCGGGACCGATGATGGTGGGGGCAGTTATCTTAAAAAATAACAACTTATTAAAAGGTATAAAAGATTCCAAAAAATTAAGTTTTCAGAAAAGAGAAGAATGGTTCCGAAAAATTGAAAATTGGCAAAAAGAAAACAAACTCCAATATGTTATTTCTTCAGTTAATTCTCAAGCGATAGATAAATTTGGCATTTCTAAATGTTTGAAAACATCTATTGATAAATGTTTAAAAAAATTAAAAGTTAATTCCGACCAATCTCTAATTTTACTTGATGGGGGATTAAAGGCGGGGAATGAATATAAAAATCAAAAAACAATTATTCAGGGAGATGACAAAGAAACAATAATTTCTTGCGCTTCAATTGTCGCAAAAGTCATTCGTGACAGAGTGATGATAAATTATTCTAAAAAATTTCCAAATTATAATTTTGAGAAGCATAAGGGTTATGGGACTAAAAATCATTTTGAATGTCTAAAAAAACATGGCCCTTGTCCGCTTCATCGTCGTAGTTTTTTAAAAAAGTTTAATAAACTAAAAAAATAAAATAGTTAAAATAGCTCCCCCTAACATTAACCCATATTGGAGTAAGAATTTTTTACGCTTTAGACTTTCTCCCAGTTCAGTGTGCATAATATCAGGGAGGAGATCAGCGGCCGAAATATATAAAAGATTACCAGCAGCCACACCCAAAATTGGACCAACTGCTCCTTCTATTTTTGATAAGAAGAAATAAGCCAACAAAGCTCCAATTAAGACTGTTCCCGAAACTAAAAAATTTAGAAAAATTGCTTTTGTCTTTGAATAACCAGCTTTTATTAAGACAAAAAACTCTGATATTTCTTGAGGAAGCTCATGGAGAAGAACTCCAATAGTGGTAATAATTCCCAAAGTAGGATTAGCGGTAAAAGCCACCGCCACAATAATTCCGTCTACAAAATTATGACCCAAGTCGCCAAACAAAACCATTAAACCGCTTGTTTGGGCATGATCATTTCTGCAAACATTTCCTTCGCAGTGGTGATGGTATTCGGATAAAACTCCAGCCAATAAAAAAAAAGCAAAAAAACCAACAAGAATAAAAATAGGACCAGAATTTCCCCTAGAAAGACTAATTGCCTTTGGTATTAAATCAGTAATAGCAACTACTAGAAATATTCCCACCGATAAACTAACTAGATAGTTAATGTTTTTTTGGATTTGTTTAAAAAATCTATTAACTATGAACAAAAGACCAATTAAGGAAATAGCCATGATGGACAGAGAAGCAATGATAATTGAAGAAAACATAATAATACTATTGTATAAGTTTTTTAAGATAAAAACCAATATTTTATCAGTTTTTTACTTATTTATATTTTAACAATTATTCAATTTTTTTAATTTTTTATAAGGTGTTTTTATGATACAATCACGATATGCGGAAACATATTGAACGCTTAAAAAATGTACTTAAATTGAGTGATCGCACTTGGCATTTTGATATTCATCCTGATCAAGTGTTGTCGTTTTTTCTCCGTCAAAAGTATGTTTTTGGTTGGGGAATTTTCATCTTGATTATTATTTTAATTTTTACTAACACTCTTTCTACTCGAGCCTCAGTGGCGCGATTTTATTCAGAAAGTTGTCTGGGTGGATGGGGAAACCCACAAGAGGCGCAAGGAAGGCCGGAGGTAACGACAACTTCTCCATGGGAAGAAGCTGTTTCGGCCGCTTTGGGTGTTTTAACTTATGATCGTGAGGAATATGAGCGCGAATTAAAAGAAAAAGAATTAGCTCACCGCCAGTTAAGAGAATTTAATCATCAAAATTCAGCTGTCTTAGATAATCAGTCAGCCGAGATTTTTTGTGGTGATTTTCGCGGTGAAATACCAACAGATACCTTGCCTCAAAAATTTATTCTTAAGTTTTCTTGGGAGATGAAAGATTTACTAGACGACAAAGTTGAATCATTACAAACCATTGATACAATCTTAAAAGAAGGAATTAATCCAGAAGTTATTGAGCCAATCCCTGAGACAGAACTCCCGACGAGTGAAGATGTTGGAACTCCAACTTCAAAGAACATCGAGACTGAATTAATCTCCGAACCCGAAGTTCTTTTACCTGATAATGAAAATAATTCATTGCCAGAAGTTATTTCTTTTTTCCGTCAGGCTTTAGCTCAAGAACCCAAACTTCAGACCGAGACTGATCAGCCCTTGGCTGAAATCCCCGAACTCCCGACGAGCGAAATTCTCGGTATTCCGATTTCGGAGAACATTGGGGCTGAAACTGAACCAATCGAACCAATTTCACCTCTCATAGAAGAATTACTAATCGGAGAAACATCATCTGAAACCATAACAGAAAAGGCGGAAATAACAAAACCGGAAACAGAAACAATAATAGAGGTTGTCCCTATTCCAGAACTTATTGAGCAAACCGTTGAAAATGTGATAGATCAATCAATAGAAATATTACCTACCCAAATAAACTTAAAAACAATTAAAGATGAATTTTTAGAAGTTTTGATGAGTATGGATGGAGTAAATTGGGAAGTAATAGGATCAGTTAATCGTTCTAATTGGGAAAATTTAGAAATTGAAATTGCGCCGGAAAAAATTGGCAGTTGGGAGCAAATTTCGCGCTTACAGATAAGTTTACGGTCCGTGCTTTCTATAGACATTGCACCAGTGGTTTTTTTGGATTCAGTTTGGCTAGAAGTTAATTATCTTAAAGAATCTGAATCCGAAAAAATAGAACTTACGCCGGAAGAAATAGAAAAAGCGGAGAAAATTGAATTAGATCCAGAAAAAGTTTTTTTGATGCCACCCAAGACTTTCCGCGCCGGAGAATCGTGGGAGTTTGAAATAAATACAGAAATTGAATCAGAAGAACTTCATGAACCAACCCCAGAATCAGTTTTGCCGCCCGAGGTTTTTCTCGGTCCTCGGGTCGCTTTGCTCAACCAGACGCTCGAAAAACCTCGGGCGGCTCCGCTTTTTTCTCTTTTCAAAAAAGCTTGGGCCAAAAACCCGAAAGTAAAAGTTCTTAAAGCAGAGATTTTTAATACTATGGGTGAAAAAATGGCTTCCGATATTTCTGTACAGGAAATAGACGGCAAAATCCGCCTGATCGCGCCGGCGCTCCCCATAGAGTTCCGTCCGGGGCGTTATGATATCAAAATTGATCTTTTAATTGATAATAAATTATACAGTTCAACTCAAAGTTTTTTATGGGGGGTGCTGGCTATAAACACAAATAAATCAATCTACAAATCTGTCGACCTAGCAGGTCAACAGGAAGTGGCTTATTTACAAATGGGTGTTTTGGACGATTCCGGACATACGGTCTGCGACGCGGATCTGAAATTGGAAATAAAAGAACCATCGGGGACGATAGTGGAGTTTTCCGGCGCGCTTGGCACAATCATAAAATCGCCCACCTGCGGGGCGGACAATGTGACCGACGATCCGGATTATTTCTCCCATTACACTTTGGGCGGAACGGGAACTTACGCGCTTAAACTCACTAATTTAAAAAATAATTATGAAATTGCAGATAGTTTTGAAGTAAGAGATTCTGTTCCTTTTGAAATTGAACGAATTGGCGCCACTCGCATAAATCCTTTCAAGGCGCGCTATGTGATGACTTTAAAAATAAAAGCCAATCAGGATTTTGGCGGGGAAATTGTTGAAACGGTGCCGGAGTCGTTTGAAATAACGCCCAGCGTGGCCTTCCGCACGGAAATAATCGGCCCTCTGGAAAAAATAATTTGGGAGAAAAAAATGACAGCGGGGGAGAACACAATCCTTAAATATGAATATCAAGGCCCGCTGATTTCGCCGGAGTTTTTTCTGTTGGGACCGTTGGTCTTGTCCGAAAACGGAGCGGAAATTTTTCGCGAAGCCCGCCAGTGGCAAATTGCTTCGGACCAGATTT
>Ga0155756_104_pt1 | contig 29464 bp, 24 predicted proteins | sample RifCSPlowO2_01_FD_107410 | JGI IMG/M metagenome (GOLD analysis project Ga0155756, IMG submission 107410) | Candidatus Nomurabacteria bacterium RIFCSPLOWO2_01_FULL_33_24
TAACTCTATTTTTATTGGTAACTTGAGCCCAATTATTTCATCAGAAAAAACAAGGGCCTCTACTAATGAATTTTCTTTTAAAAATTTTATTCCATTTCCAACGATATTTTCTTCCAAATTAAATCTTTCCCTGGGATTATTTTCTTCACAAAACCAATATTCATTTTTGTTTGGATATAAATATTTTATTTTCTTTGTTTCCATAGTAGCTTCCTCAACTTTGTCGGATTGATGAAAAGATATCTCGGTAACCTTTCCCGTTCTTAAATTTTTTAATTTAGTTTGATTGACAGGCTTTCTTTGTTGTTTTCGAAAGACATGCGAAACAAGAACCTCATAAGGTTCTAATTCGTAAATAATATATTTTCTTTGGGTAATTTCGTTATAAGTTAGCACGAATTTCTTTTTGGATTTGGTTAGCGACTTTGGAATTTTCTTTTAGAAAAGTTCGAGCAGAATCATATCCTCGTCCTAATTTTATCTCATCACTTTTTTTTCCACTCAACGGGAGATAACTATAAGAAGCCCCGCTTTTGTGGACTAATCCTAATTTTTCTCCTAAAACAAGAATTTCTCCTTCTTTAGAAATTCCCTCATTATAAATAATATCAAATTCTGTCTTCTTAAAAGGCGAAGCTACTTTATTCTTTACCACCTTTACCCTTGTTCGTGATCCAACAACTTCATCCCCCTTTTTAATTTGAGCAATTCTTCTAATATCTAATCTAATTGAAGTATAAAATTTTAAGGCCTTTCCCCCTGGAGTAGTTTCTGGGTTACCAAACATTACTCCAATTTGCATTCTAATTTGATTAATGAATATTACAATCGTTTTACTTTTAGCGACAATGGCTGTTAATTTTCTAAGAGCCTGAGACATTAAACGGGCTTGCTTTCCAATGTGGTGAGCTCCCATATCCCCCTCAATCTCATCTTTGGGAGTTAAAGCGGCGACGGAATCAATGACAATAACATCTACTTTCCGAGAACGAACTAAACTCTCGGTGATTTCTAAAGCTTGCTCCCCCGTATCTGGTTGAGAAATAAGTAAATCTTTAATTTTAACCCCTATTTTTCTTGAATATTCTGGGTCTAAGGCATGTTCGGCATCAATAAAAGCGCAAATACCTCCTATTTTTTGGGATTCAGCAATAACATGGAGAGCGAGAGTTGTTTTTCCAGAAGACTCCGGTCCATATATTTCAATTATTCGTCCTCTTGGCATTCCTCCTACTCCTAAAGCATAATCAAGTCCGATTGATCCAGTTGGGACAGAATCCACATCAACCCTAATTGCATCTCCAAGTTTCATAATTGCTCCTTCTCCAAATTTTATTTGGATTGATTTTATCGTGTCATCAAGACTGTTTGTGGTCGTTTTGTCTTCTTTTTTTGTTTTTTTATTCATAATTTTATTCTTCTTCCGCCTGATAAACTATTTTAAGTTCTTTTATTGTTTCTTTATCAAATTTATCCACGGCTTTTATAGTTATTATATTATATCCCGGATTGAGGATCAATGACTCATTAAATACTCCTGATTCGTTTATAAAAATTTTTCGATCATTTAAACTTAGATGAGCGACATTTTTAACTTTTCCCCTTATTTCAATAAAAGATTCTTTAACTAAATCACCGTCTTGAATTGTCTCAATTAAGATAATAGGTCCTTTAATCAAATTTTGAGCTTTGTAGTATGAATAACCTATTACTAAGGTAAAAAATATTATTAATAAAATAATATTTAAAATAAATTTTGTTTTATTCCTCATCCTCTTTATATTGCTCTTCGTCTATGTCAGCAGAAGGAGAATTCAAAAAATCTTCCTTTCTAAAACTTTCAAAAACTTCTCTTGACTTAGCTCCATCAGCTGGTCCAACTATTCCTCTTTCTTCTAACATATCTATTAATCTTGCTGCTCGGGCATAACCAACTTTAATTTTTCTTTGTAAATATGAAGTTGATGCTTTTCCGGCTTGAATCACCAATTCTTTTGCTTCTTCATATAGCTCGTCTTCCTCATCATCTAGAGTACTGGTAAAAATTGATTTATCAACATTTATATTTCCACTTAATTCTATCTCCGAGGGTAATTCATCTTTGTAATTTTTAAACAAGAAATTAACAACCCTGTTTACCTCATCTTCTGAAATGAAAGCTGATTGAAGACGACGAGGTTGAGACATTTCTCCCGAAATATAAAGCATATCTCCTGCTCCTAATAATTTTTCCGCTCCGCCAGTATCTAAAATAGTTCTGGAGTCAACTTGAGAAGAAACTTGAAGAGCAATTCTGGCTGGAATATTAGCTTTAATTAATCCGGTAATAATATTTACTGAAGGACGTTGAGTAGAAAGAATAAGATGGATTCCCACCGCTCGACTCATTTGAGCCAATCTAATAATAGCCGATTCTAATTCTCTTGGATAAGTTGACATAATATCAGCTAATTCATCAATAACAATTACCAGATAAGGCATTTTATCTAATCCCTCTTCCCATTTTTTATGGAAAGAAGCAATATCTCTGACCGATTCTGATTCTAGAACATCATATCGGCGCTCCATTTCTTTAATGGCCCATTTTAAAGCCAGAATTGTCTTTTTAGGGTCAGTAATCACGGGAGTTAAGAGATGGGGAATTTTGTTGTAAATAGGCAACTCTACTCGTTTAGGATCAATCATAATAAATCTTAAATCTTCGGGTCCATTTTTATAAAGCAGAGAAGTAATAATAGAATGGATAGTAACTGATTTCCCTGATCCAGTAGCTCCAGCAATAAGCAAGTGAGGCATTTTAGCAATACTGCCGAAAAGAGGATTGCCGGAGATCCCTTTTCCCAAAACAATAGTTAGTGGTTTTGACGGGTTTATAAAATTTTGATCTGAAAGAAGGGTTGCTAAACCAACGGTTGATTTAGTTTTATTTGGTATTTCAATTCCTACCAATGATCGGCCGGGGATTGGCGCCTCGATTCTTATCGGGTGGGCGGCCAAAGATAAAGCAAGATCATTTTGTAAACTAATAATTCGTGACAACTTAATTCCTTCAGCTGGTTTAAGAGCATAACGAGTAATGGTTGGACCAACAGTAATTTCATCCATCTCAACCTCAATTCCAAAGTTTTGAAGAGTTCTCTTAATAATATTTGAATTTGCTTTTATATCTCCAACATTTGGTTTTCCCCGGTCTTTTTCCAATAGGGATAATGGTGGAATAATATACTCCTTGTTTAATGTTTGATAGGGGGTTGTTTCTAGTTCTTCCTCCAGTTCTTCAGAACCGTCCTGCTCATCTTTTCCTTCTTCTTCCCCATATTCCGGTTTTTCAGAATCGTTCCGAGCTTTGTCTAAAGCTTCTTCCCCCTCTTTCTTTTCATCATCCTCATTGTTATCATTTTCTAAACCGCTTATTTTTGTTTCTTTATTTTTAAATAGTTTAAACCACATTTTTTTTATTGAAGACGGAATATCTAAATGAGTTTCAAATAACACTAAAATTGAAATTATAATTAAAGCAACTAGAATAATAGAAGTGGCAATTTTATCAAAACCAGCAATCAACGGACGGGCAATTAATCCCAAAAGTCCCCCTGACTTATTTCCAAAAATAACTTCAAGGAGACCCAACGAAGAAAGCAAAAAAATGCCAGAACTAATCCAATGTTTTTTTTCTAATTGAACAGTACTTGTTTTTAAATTAAGTACTCCCATTGAGAATAAAATAATTGGGGCGAGAAGGTATCCAAAACCAAAAAAGAATTTTAAGAAATTTTTAAAGAAAAAATCACCCATAGACCCAGCCAATCTAAAAATCGAAAGCAAAGAAAAAATAGCCAAGACAAAAAAGATGACTGCCCAAATCCCTTTTTTTGTTTCTGGTTTCAAACTATTTCTATTGTTAATATTTTTCTTTTTAGACATAGCCACATTATAAATTAAAAATCATAAATCACGAACTTATTTTTTATCAGTTTTTTGGTTAATTAGTTAATTATTTTACTCTTTGCATTTTCTTTTTTAATTTCTTATAATGGACATTATTAAATACTAAAAGACAATGAATTTACATTACTAAATAAAATTAGTCAAGAAAATAAAAGACAATAATTTATGAATAATAAAAGACATCTAGAAAATAAAGACAGCCTAATGGAGTTAATTCCTTATTCTCTTAATAAACAAGAAGGGGCAGAGATGTTTAGTTCAACTATTAAAAAAACAGAAAAATTGATTACTGCTCTTTATATGGTTACGGACGGGTTCAACAAAGATGAACCATTAAGGGCAAGATTAAGATCGTTGGGAGTAGATTTAGTCTCTGATATTCAATCATTGTCTCTTAAATTTTTAGCTGAAAGATATTTTGATATTAGTGAAATTATTGAGAAAATTAATCACATTTTATCCTTTCTTAAAATATCAGCTTCATCCGGCTTTATGTCAGAAATGAATTACCTGGTTTTAGGCAATGAATTTGAATTATTAAAAAATTCTGTTTATCATGAGCAAGAGCAAAAGGAATCAAATAAAAAAACTTCTTCTTTTACTCTTTCTAATAATTTACTTAAAAAAGAATCTTTTATTGAAGAACAAGACAGTTCATTCAATAAGATCAACACAAGTTCCGAGAAAAAAGAAAATGAGTTGTCTTATAAAATAACTTCTGTAACTAAACATAAAGGACATCCTGATAATATAATTTATAAAGGACAATCAAAAATAAACAAAAAGGATAACAAAAAAACAAAACAAGTTTTTTTGGAGAATAATTATTATAATAGAGGGCAATTAGAAACAAAGGAAAGAAAAGAGTTTATTTTAAAGCTTATAAAAGAAAAAAAAGAAATAATGATAAAGGACATATCAAAAATTATTTCTTATTATAGTGAAAAAACAATCCAAAGAGATCTTCTTTCTTTGGTAAATAGCGGGATAATTAAAAAAATAGGGGAGAAACGTTGGAGTAAATATAGTTTAACTTAAATAATGACAAATCCTAAATAAAGCATTTTTTAGAGACAAATATTCTTTATTTTGACAGAGACACATATATGTGTTATCTCGTTATTTTGATGTAATTTGTTTATTATTGTGTCGTCATATAAGATGTATGTGTGGTTTATCCACATATATAGTTTTGTGGCTAGAGCCACAAATAATATAATAAGCACACAGATAGGATGGCTGATTGCTAGACTATTTGTTAATGTGTTTTTTGGCACAGCTAGTTTAGGTTCAACATTAAAAATTATTAACAATTAATAGGACCAGTCGGAACTAGGTTAAGTGCAAAAAATATCAAAATTTATATTTTAACCGGTCGAACCTCCCTAAGTATTTGTATTTATCAAAGAGAAAAACTAAGGGAAAAAGTTAAAATTTAGAATTTGATTTATAAAAATTAATTTTAAAATGATTAAAACAATAAATTTAAAAGCAATCATGATTGGGATTCTCATGGTTTCTTTTGTATTCTTTGGTTTAGGAATTGCTTCTGCTAATGCTTTCACCATGTCTGAAATTGATGGCATTTGTGTGATTTTCTCGTGTAGCACAACTCAAAGAGCTTCTTTGGAGGCTTTAGCTACTGACGCAGGAACAACTTCTACCACTACCTTGGGCGCTTACTCAGGGTTATTAAAGAAAGGAAGCAAGGGAACGGCTGTTTCTAGTATGCAACAAGTTCTTCTTGATTTAGGCTATAACCTAGGATCATACGGAGCTGATGGTTCCTTTGGTTCTATGACGGTAGCCGCTATTAAAGCTTATCAAGCTAATAAAGGTTTGACCGCTGACGGAGTTGTTGGTCCAGCTACTTGGGCTTCTTTGCAAGCTAGTTCAGGAGTAGTAACACCAGCTCCAACCCCAACTCCAACCCCAACTGGATCTATGTCAGTTGGTTTAGCTGTTGACAATCCAGCCGCTACCACTTATGTGGCTACTCAAGCAACCGCTGATTTAGCCCACTTTACCTTTACTGGTTCTGGGACAGTAACAAATCTTGTTTTTCAAAGAATCGGTGTTTCTGGAGACACCACCCCCTCAAATATTTATTTATTTGATGGCGTGACTCGTTTAACAGACGCCGCTTCAGCTACCAATACTGGGACAGTTACTTTCAATGATCCATCTGGTATTTTTACCGTAAGTAGTTCTAAAACTATTTCTATCAAGTCAGATATTCTAACTGGAACATCCGGTCAAACTCTTGGAATGAAACTAGTATCTTATACAGTTTCTGGAGCAACAGCCGCCACGACAGTTAATATTTCCGGCAATCTTCACGCTATCGCTAGCGCTACTCTTGCCAGTATTACTGCCGGAACAGTTACTCCATCAGGAGCCACGGTTAACCCAGGAGCTGATATCACTCTTTGGCAGTCAACCTTAACAACTTCAACTAGAGATATCACAATGAAGAAATTCGCCTTGCGGAACATTGGTTCGGCTCCAGCTGGATCATTTGCCAACTTTAAATTATATGTTGGTGGAACTCAAGTAGCGACTGCTAGTGGTCTTGACAGTGACGGATATGTCACCTTTGATATGACCTCTGCTCCTGTTACTTTATCTGCTTCAAAAATTGTTAGAGTAGATGGTGATATTGTTTCTGGTGCTTCTAGAACAGTTCAATTATCACTACGAAACGCCGCCGATATTGACCTCTATGATTCAAGTTTTGGAGTGACAATTGTTCCTACTTCTACTCCTTGGACACCTTCTTCAGCTTCTACTATTAGTGGAAGTTCAGGTGGAACTTTGACTATTGCCAAAGATTTATCTTCACCTTCAACCAATCTTGTAGATGCGGCTAGTGATTCAATCCTAGGAATATTTAAGGTAACCGCTTATGGTGAACCTATTAAAATAGGAACCATCAGGGCTACTTTTACTTCTAGCGATGCCACTATTACTCAATTGAGAAACGGAAGAATTTTAATTGGTGGAACTCAATATGGTTCAACCGCCACCTTGAATGAGGATAGTCACGGAACTTTAGCTTATACTTCTTATACTTTGAATTATACGGTTAACCCAGGAACCCCAGTCTTACTTGAAATAAGGGCTGATATCTTTGATAACGACGGGACAAACAGCATTACGGCCGGAACTGACACTGTTAATGGAACCATTGCTATTGGTTCATCAAATGCTCAAAGAATTGATTCTCTAGGTTCATTTAATGCTCCATCTTCAGCTACTGCTTCCAACACCCTAACAGTCGCCTCAACGGCTATCACTCTTTCTAAGAATTCAACCTATGCTAACCAAAACACCACTCTTCCTATGTCCGCTTACAAAATTGGTGCTTGGAATATAGTAGGTAGTTCCGCTGAAGGAGTAACTATTTCCACTCTTTCATTTGATGTGGACGAAGTCACTGTCTCTGCTGACGACTTCAACGAAAGTGATATTACCAATATGTATGTGGTTATTAAAGATAGCGCTGGCAATATAGTTGCTCAACCCTCACCTCTTTCTACTGTTTCGGCGACTGATAATAATTACTCTCTCAATTACAACTTAGCCAAGAATACTAGCGCTCGGATTGAACTTTATGGTGATCTTGGTTCAACAGTGACTGTTGGAGAGAAATTCAAGACTGATTTGACGGTTACCGGGACTTCTGACAACGGAACAGCTGTGACCGCCACTTCCGCTGATACCGATGGTCAAACCTTTACTTATGCCGCCGCCACCATCATTGCCACAATAGACGCTTCTTCTCCAGTAGTTGGTATTGTTTATGACAATCAAACTGTTACTTCAGCCGCTTACAAATTTGTTACCACAACAAGTCCTTTTGTAGTTACTGATGTTACCTTGACAGTCGGAGCTGGCGCTGCCACCGCTGTTTCTTATGTAATGCTTTATGACGGAACAACATTATTAAAGACAATCTCGGGTGGTTCAACCACAATGACATTTACCGGCCTTAACTTTAATGTTCCAGCTAATAGTAGTAAAGTTCTAACTGTTAAATATGAACTTGTCACAGTTGGTCCATTTGCCGGTACTTCCGGATCTTCTCTGGCTACCACGATGACGGTCTTTACTTCTACCACCGGAGGGGTGTCAGATGCTTCTGCTAATGACTCTGGGCAATCTCAAGAAAATAACCCAGCTTCTGCTATTACTACTGTTCTGGCTTCTGTTCCTACTATAAATATCACCCCATACGTTGGGACATCCACCTCTCTTACAAATGGAACTAATAAAAATCTTATTAAGTTCACTATCACTGCCAATGGTGGTCCAATTGAATGGAATTTTATTACCTTGAAAGTAGTTAAGGATGATGCGACCACAGTAGCCACAGGAGCTAATGCGGGGATTGCTCTTTATGATGTCACTAATGGTGGAAATACCTTAGTGGCAGGTACTTTCGTTGTCGGTTCAGATGTCTATGGGGCGGCTGTTTGTACCGGAGGTGGCGCTACTTGTGATATCAAGTTTACTCCAACGGCCGTAGAATCAATAACAACAGCAAAGACTTATGAACTACGAGCTACGATTGCTGCTTCTGGAGCTGCTGGAGATTTCGTTTCAGTGACCTTAGACAACGATACCACCGATGCCTTTGTTGCTCTTGATCAAGTTACTGACATAGATGCTGACACAGATGCTCCGATTATTTGGTCTGATTTGTCTGAAGCATCTCATGCTACTACCACCGATGACTGGACAAGCGAATTCGGTATTAAGAGTCTTCCAATCTCTCAAACTTTGAATTACTCTACTTCTTAAAGTTCAGGAGAAACTATGTGATAGAGTCGAATATCTATTCACAAATAAAAATCCCCGCTTAGCGGGGGTTTTTATTTTGTATTTTTCAGATTTGTATTATAATAGAGAAATGAAAATCAATAATCTAACCAGAAAACAAATAGTGATATCAATGATAATTGTTGTCCTGATAGTTGTTGGGGTTATTTATTCTGCCGTAAGCATAAGTAAGAACGAGGAAATAAACAGTGAAAATGCCAAAATTCCTGTAGTGGTGGATGATGAAAATCCCAATCTTGATAATATTGTAGATCAAGAATCATTAATTTCTCAATTAAATCAAGACAATTTAGGAGAAATCGGGGAAGAAACATCAACCGCCTCATTGTCTGCTAATGAAGAAAGATTTAGTTTTGCTATGAATAATGCCAGCAAGGCCTTTGGAAAAGGAGAATATGATCAAGCTATCTCTTATTACAATGAAGCTCTTTCGCAAGGGAGTAGTAAAGAAGATATTGTTTATGCCGGTCTTTCTACTGTTTATACTGCCCAAAACAACATAGAGCAAGCCAGAATCGCTATTGACAAAGCGATAAAGTTTAATCCGTTATATACTGAATATTGGATATGGAAGCTAGGCTTGTTAGATGAAAAAGCTAATCTCTCTTTTGCGGATTTAAAAAGAATCTATGAAGAAGGATTAGAAAAATGCGATTCAAGGACAAAAATAAATTTAGTTACTAGCTTTGCTAGACTGGCTGAAAATAACGAAGAAAACGACGAAGCTATTTCTGCGTGGGAAGATGCCAAAGAGATTTACCCGCTAAACAAAGCTATTTATCAAGAAGAGATAGACAGATTAGAAATAAATCCCTAATCTACTTAAGTTATAAATACAATTTTAAAAAGGACATCTAAAGGACAATCTAAACTTGTTTTGATTAAGAATTAGATACAAGATAATTTAAAAAAGTTAATAAATAGAAAAGATAAAGATTTTATTAAAATTATTTAATTTTAATTTTTTGATCTGATAATTTTGAATTTTGATAAAAAAATAGTTTTCCCCAACAATTATTTTTTGTTTGTTTTTCTAAGTTCTGTTATAATTTTAAGTAATCGCTGACTATTAAAAAAGCGATTTGATTTAGCTCTCTAAGTTTTAACGAAGAGAATAAAAAAGGTCGAGCCTTTATTATCCTCCGATGCATAGGGGATAATAAAAAAATTATTTAAGTCGAAAATTATAAATTTTTAATTTTAAAAAAATGATAAATATATTTAAATTAAGTTTAATTGGAGTTTTTACATTAGCTCTAATTTTATCTTTTGCTCTAATTGGGATTGGATCTGCTAACGCAGCTTTAACTATTGGGGCATCTAGTGGATCTTTCAGCGCCATTTCAACCTACGGAACAGCAGCTGGAGATTTTACCATTGAAGCAGGAACAACGACCCCCGCTTCTCTTATTCTGATTTCCGACGAAGACTCAACTGACGCCATTAATATTGATGCTACCGCTGGCGGGATGGATATTGATGCGGTTGGAGCCGCTGGTCAAGATATTAATATTTTAAACACGGGTGGTTCACTTGTTATGTCGGCAACGGAAAGCGCTATTGACGCCATTGATATTAACGCTACTGCTGGTGGTATTGATATTCGCGCCTCGGGGGCGGCTGCCGGCGAAGATATTGATATTACCGCTACCGGTTCTTCTGTAAATATTACCGCTACCGAAGCGATTACTACCGCTATTGTCTTGAATGCCTCAACAGCTGCCGGAGGAATTGATATTACCTCAAATGAGGACATTGACATTACCACCACTGGTGCCGCTGGTGAAGATATTACTATTACTAACACCGGGGGATCAGTAAATATTTCCGCTACCGAAGATGATACGGCGGCGATAGTTATTTCAACCACCGCCGGAGGGATAGATATTTCAGCTACGGGGGTAGCAGCTGATGATCTAGATATTTCAGGTGTTCTTACCTCTGTTAATATTTCTTCTACCGAAGCGGTTGATGATTCTATTGTAATTAGCGCTACTGGGACAGCCGGAGGAATTGATATTACTTCCTTAGGAGACATTGACATTACCACTACCGGCGCCGCTGGTGAAGATATTACTATTACTAACACAGGTGGTTCTATTGCAATCTCTGCAACAGAAAACGTTTCAAGTGTAATTGCAATTACATCAAATGGTGGAACATCTGAAACTATTGTTATAACAAATACACTAGGTACAGGAGCAGGAGCTATAAGTCTTATTGCTTCTGCTGGTGGTATAACTTTGACTCCAGTTTCTACTGGTGTTGTTACTGTTACTATTGGTGATGTTAGTCTTACTGATGGACGTCTTGTTATGGGAACTGAGGGACTTACTTGTTCTTCTGGTTTAGTTATAGACTTAGCAACTACAGCTAAAGGTATTATTACAACAACTGGTGAGACAAATACTGCATGTGCAATTTCATTTACAAATGGTGTTGCAGGTGAATTTGTAGTATTGAGTCATGATTACAACGGTACAGGTGTAATTACTTTTGCTGATGTTACTGGTTTTGATGCTTCATTTACTCCTGTTACAGCTCTTTGTACAGGTGTTGATGCTGGGGTGACTGCAGCCAATAATGATCATTTCTATCTTTCTGGTGTTATGACTTCAGCAACTGAAATTATGATTCTTGGATGTACTTATTTTAACGCTGCTTAATTTAGTAGTTTCTTAATTCATTTAGGATAAGGTTCGTGACAACCTATAAATAAAGGTCGACGTTGCGAACTCTTCTCCTAAAATTATCTGAATAAAAATCAATAATAAAAATATAGAATGATAATAAACAAATTAAAAATTTCCTTAGCGTTAGTTATTAGTTTGGTTTTAGTGCTAGCTGTTTTTGGAGCTTGGTCTGTCCAATCGGTTTTGGCGGCCGCAGGCGATGTCACTTGGGAAGGAGCAGAAACCGTTGATCTTTCTTCCCCTGACATGAATCTTACTATTGCGCTTGGCTCTACGGCTGAAAGTATTATTTATAATACTGGAACAGTCGTTCCAACTCTTGCTTCCGGAGATGTCTTTACAATTTCAACGGCGGCCGCTGGAACTATTGCCGTTTCTCCAACTACCGGAGTCGTTATTACTTGTAATTCTAGCACCATTGATACTGCGGTTATCACCGCCACGGGAAGTCAGGCCTATACTATTACTCCCACAACTACTGCTTGTTCTTATCTAGCTCCAAGTGGAGGAGGAGGTGGTTATATTGACACCACTCCCCCAACCAATACTTCTATTTCCATTAATAATGGTGATTTAAGTGTTACTTCCACTACTGTTACTTTAACTTTAGGAGCAACGGGAGCTTCCAATGTAATGCTTTCTAATGATTCCAGCTTTACTAGTGGTGCTTGGGTGTCTTATACTACTCCAAAAACTTGGACTTTATCTGGAAGCGATGGACTAAAGACGGTTTATGCTAAGTTCAAAGATAGTTCTGGCAATGTTTCCACCGCTATTTCTGATACTATTACTCTTGGTGCGACCACTACTACCGGAGGATTGACCACTACAACCACCACCACCACAGATACAACCGGAACAACCTCTACCACTACCTTAGGCGCCTATTCAGGTTTGCTAAAGAAAGGAAGCAGTGGAACAAATGTTTCCAAGATGCAAGAAGTCCTTCTTGATTTAGGTTACAACCTAGGTTCATGGGGAGCGGATGGTTCATTCGGAGGAATGACAGTAACCGCTATTAAGGCTTATCAGACTAGTAAAAGTTTAACTGCTGACGGAATTGTTGGTCCAGCTACTTGGGCTTCACTTCAAACCAGTTCAGGAACAACTACTCCTGCAACAACAACTACTGACACCACCGCTTCAACTTCAGGATATGTCTTTTCTGGATCAACTCCTTTGAAGGTTGGAAGCAAGGGAACAGAAGTAACAGAACTTCAAACTCTTCTCAATGGAGTGTCTTTGGGTTGCGGAACAGCTGATGGAGTCTTTGGAACCAAGACATCTAGTTGTGTTAAAGCTTTCCAAATTCTTAAGAATTTAACTGCCGATGGAATTGTCGGATCAGCTACTAGGGCAGAATTGAATAAGTTATAAAAGAAAATTTATTCTGACACAAACACATAGGGTCTCTTTGAATTTAAAAGAGACTCTTGTGTTGTGTTTTAGGATGTGTATAATAAATTATTATGACTATGAAAAAAATCAAAATTATTTTAGCAGTCTTGATTATAATCTTTGTTATTTTGGTCGTTTGTTTTCTTATTCGTTGGCAATTATTAAAGCATTATTCAGTTGTTTATATTTGGTCCGGAGCCGCTCCAGACACTTATGTTGGAAGATTTACTAATATTCCAAAACCAACTCTTTATGATGCTTATGTTTTTACCTCTAGTTCTGACCCCGAAAATAAAGAAAAAAATTTAAGACTTTCTCCAATTGGAGGAGATCTTTTATCTCTCAAAAAACTCAATTTATCCAGGGGTCAGATTATCTTTACTTCAAGGTTAGCTGACGATAGTAAAATTGTTGGTTCAATAAAAGAAGCAAAAAAATAATCAATTCTTAAAACAAACAAAAATCCCCGCAATGTGGGGATTTTTGTTATAATATAAAATATGTTCAATAAGCACTTTTTAAAAACTCTTTTGATATTTATAATTTTAATCATCATTGGTTTAACTGGACTTTTTTTTATTAATAGATATGTAGAATCCACTACTGTGAATTTTGATATTCCAATAGTTGACAGTTATAGTTAAATTATGATAAGCTTTCTTCATAAGCTGTAGAAAATAGGCGAACAAATAAGTCCTATTGAAGCGAAATCTCTTTTTAAAGAGGTGAACTTTACGGCCTAAAGCCGTTTTTTATTATAGAAATTTTATATTATGCCGATAACAAAAGATAAAAAAGTAGAAATTATTAAAATTTTAAAAGAAATAACAGCTAAAGCAAAATCTTTAATTTTTGTTAATTTTCATGGACTTTCTGTTTCTAAGATAAGTGATTTGCGTAGAAAACTAAGAGAGCAAAAGGTAGGTTATCGGGTAGCTAAAAAAACTCTTATCAAGAAAACATTAAGTAATTTAAAAATAGAAGGGAATTTACCTGAACTAGAGGGCGAAATTGCTTTAGCCTGGGGAGATGACTCTATCGCCCCAGCGAGAGGAGTTTATGAATTCCAGAAAAAATATAAAGATGGAATAAAAATTATTGGTGGTATTTTTGAGGGAAAATATATGAATCAAGTAGAAATGAATGAGATTGCTTCAATTCCACCTCTTCAAGTTTTATATGGTCAGTTTGTTAATATTATCAATTCACCGATTCAAGGGCTAGTAATCGCCCTTAATCAAATCGCGGAATCAAAAGAGTCGTAAAATTATTAAAAATTAAGTCAGATTATTAATTATGGCAGAAAACAAAAAAGAAGAAGAAAAAACAGAAGCAATTGAAGAAATTAAGTCTAAACCAGAATCAAAGATCGAACCAAAGATTGGAGAAAACGAAAAAGTTGAAGTGCCAGCTAAATTTAAAGATTTGGTTGAAAAAATTGAATCAATGTCTGTTCTAGAACTTCATGAATTAGTAAAACTTCTTGAAAAGAAATTCGGGGTTTCAGCTCAAGCCATGGCGGTCGCTGGTCCTAATGGAGGCGGGGAAGCAGAAGAAGAAAAAAGTTTATTTACCGTTAAACTTATTTCTGACGGAGGAGCCAAAATTCCTGTAATGAAAGTAGTAAAAGAGTTAATGGGATTAGGGCTGAAAGAAGCTAAAGATTTAGTTGAAGGAGCACCAGTTGATATTAAAGTTGATATTAAAAAATCGGAAGCTGAAGAAATAAAGAAGAAAATAGAGGAAGCTGGAGGGAAGGTTGAGCTAAAATAGGATTATTTTAGTGAAATCCTGATCAAAATTGAAGGGTTGAATTAAAGTAAAAAACAAATCTCAAAATCCCGCTCAAAGTGGGATTTTTTGATGACTTGATCCTTTAGAGGCAGTGCGATATACTTAGGCATTATGGATATTTTAGCAAAGCTTTTCAGCAGTGAGGCTCTAGTAAAAATTATGCGTCTTTTTATTCTTAACCCAGATCAAGGGTTTGAAAATAAAGATATCTCTAAAAGAAGCAAAATCAAGTTAATATCTCTTCCTGTCGAAATTAATCTTTTAAAATCAATCGGGTTTATTAAAAAAAAGAATTTTTTTAAGGAGGAGGAAAAAAAATCTAGAGCTAAAAAACGAAAAAAAACTCCTCCAATAATTGTTAAAAAGAAAGTATCTGGTTGGTTTTTGAACTCTGATTTTAAATATCTTGCTCCCCTTAAACTACTTTTAGTGGGAGCGGATTTAGTTTCTAAAGATAATATAGTTAATCAATTTAGAAATGCTGGGAAAATTAAATTATTACTGATTTCTGGGATTTTTGTTAATTATCTAAATAGCCAATTAGACCTTCTGATAGTAGGAGATCAATTAAAACAAGGAATTATCGATAGTACCATTAAGACCATTGAGTCCGAAATAGGAAAAGAATTAGCCTATGCTGTTTTTGATACCCCAACCTTTTTATATCGTCTTGAAATGGGTGATAAATTAATTTGTAATACCTTAGATTTTCCCCATAAGAGAATCATTGATGTTCTAGAATTCTCTCGCTAGAGGATTTTTGTGGTTATCCACATAAACTTTTAAAATCACTTAGAAATTGATATAATCAAATTAGTATTTTAAGAAGGTCGAAATTTTAAGTTATTTATAGGTTTATTTTAAAAAGTTATGTTAATACAAGATTGGGCAGTAGTGCTAAAAACATCTCTCCAAGGATTAGGAGCTGGTTTTATTGATTTTGTTCCCAAACTTATTATTGCCATTATCCTTTTTATTCTTGGTTGGGTATTGGGATCAATAATTGGCAAATGGGTTGGACAACTTATTACTGCTTTAAAAATAGACAAGTTATTTAACGGAACTAGCTTTGACGAGGCTTTAACAAAGTCAGGATTTAAATTAAATGTCGGTTCTTTTATTGGAGGAATTATAAAATGGTTTATAGTTATTGCTTTTTTAATTCCTTCTTTAGAAATATTAAACTTGAATGAAGTTAATCTTTTCTTGACTGATAAAGTTCTGCTCTTTATTCCAAAGTTATTTGTGGCTGCCCTAGTATTGGTGGTAGCGACTCTCATTGCTGATATTGTTAAGGTCATTGTTGTTAGCGCTGCTGAAACAGCCAAGATTAAATCAGCTAATTTACTTGGAGTTGTTACTAAATATTCTATCTGGGTTTTTGCTTTTATTATTGCCTTTCATGAACTTGGGGTGGCTCCTTGGTTTATGGAGACATTATTTATGGCAATAGTTTACATGATTGGTTTAGCAGTTGCTTTGGCATTTGGTCTAGGAGGAAAAGATGCCGCCGCTAGGAGTATTGAAAAAGTAAAAAGTGAAATGACTCGTCATGGAGGTAATTAATTTCGGTCTTTAAAGACAATATAGCTTATCAATAATAAAGACCCCCTATCTAGGGGTCTTTATTTGTTAAAAAAGATTGACACTATTTTTTATTAGTATATACTTGAAGAGCATATGAATAGTATTAAGAAAATTATTTCAAAGAAGCGGCCATAGTTGGTTATCCTTTATTTTTTTGAGGCCGCTCCAAAGCGGTTTTTTTGCTCTTAGGAGCGCCAGTCTCTGACTGGGAATACAAAGCATATGAGTTTCCTTAAAAATTGAAACAAAAAAGCAAAATTTTATAAAAATGTGGTTTTTAAATTTCCTAATAGGAAGTTTAAGAGCATATGGTGGATGCCTTGACTCTAAAAGGCGACGAAGGGCGTGGCTTGGCTGCGATAATCTTCGGGTAGGTGCCTAGCAACCGTTAATCCGAAGGTCTCCGAATGGGGAAACCCGGCTGGATTTATATCTGGTCATCAAGCACATAATGTGGTTATTCAAAAAGAAGATAATGGATATTCACATTATGTGCTTGAAGTATACCTAGGGAAGTGAAACATCTCAGTACCTAGAGGAAAAGAAAACAATAGTTATTCTCTTAGTAGTGGCGAGCGAAAAGGGAGAAGCCCAAACCGAGCGCATAATTTATTATCTGCTCGGGGTTGTAAGGTAACAACTTTATTTTTTCGGAAATAAAGAAAGTCAAAAAATATATTATTAGTTGAAATTGTTGGAAAGCAATGCCATAGACGGTGATAGCCCCGTAAACGAAAATAATACATCTTTCTTGTTGTTATTCTTGAGTACCCCAAGACATGAGTAGCTTGGGGGAATCTGCCAGAACTAACTGGTAAGGCTAAATACTTTTAGAGATCGATAGTGAACTAGTACCGTGAGGGAAAGGTGAAAAGAACCCCGATTAGGGGAGTGAAATAGACCTGAAACCATATGCTTACAAAGAGTCAGAGCCGAGCACATAGTGTACATTAGTCATCAAAAAGTGATTAGTGTTTACTATGTGCTCGGTCATGGCGTGCCTATTGAAGAATGAGCCAACGAGTTTATATATGTGGCTGGCTAAGTTCCTGAGGGAATGAAGCCATAGGGAAACCAAGTGTTAATAGCGCGAAATAAAAGTCGTATGTATAAGACCCGAAGCCAAGTGAGCTTACCATGAGCAGGGTGAACTTCGATGAAAATCGAAGGGAGGCCCGAACCGGTTGGTCGTGTAACGCCATCGGATGACTTGTGGTAAGGAGTGAAAAGCTAATCGAACTTGGTAATAGCTGGTTCTCTCCGAAATAGCTTTTGGGTTAGCGTCTAGCGTACCTTCTGGGGGTAGAGCACTGGATGATTCGAATAGGGGGAAACCTCGTCTAATCAATCAAACTCCGAATACCAGAAATTAATTACTAGGCAGTTAGACTATGGGGGCGAAGCTCCATTGGTCAAAAGGGAAACAGCCCAGATCTCAAGATAAGGTCCCTAAATCTATACTAAGTGCGAATTAAGGATGTAGAATTTCTCTGACAATGAGGAGGTTGGCTTAGAAGCAGCCACCCTTTAAAGAAAGCGTAACAGCTCACTCATCCAGAGATTTTGCGCCGCAAATAATCGGGGCTAAGTATGGTACCGAATCTGAGGATGTCCTACTTTTAGTAGGGCGTGGTAGGAGAGTATTCCACTCTGCATTGAAGGCAAAGGGGTAACCCATGCTGGAGCGTGTGGAAGTAAGAATGTTGGCACAAGTAACCGCAAGGCAGGTGAGATCCCTGCCCGCCGAAAGACTAAGGTTTCCTTGGCAATGATAATCAACCAAGGGTTAGTCGGGCCTAAGGTAATAGCGAAAGCTGGAACCGATGGACACATGGTTAATATTCCATGACCTCTATCTCGTGCGATGAGTTGACGGAGTGTTGTACACTTTGCGTATTATTGGATTTACGTTTGAATCGTGAGGAGTATCTGTAGGAAAATCCGCAGATAATTGCTCCAAGCGGATCAAAGACCCTGAGCTTCGGCAAGGGGGATAAAGTGGAGCATGCTTCCAAGAAAATACTCTAAGCATAACGAGATAGAGTCCGTACCACAAACCAACACAGGTAGTCAGGTCGAGAAGACCAAGGCGAACGAGTGATTGTTCCTCAAGGAACTCGGCAAAATAGCAGCCGTAACTTTGGAATAAGGCTTGCCCAATGCAAATTGGGTCGCAGCTAAAGAATCTCTGGCAACTGTTTACCAAAAACACAGCTCCCTGCGAACTCGCAAGAGGATGTATAGGGGGTGACGCCTGACCAATGCCCGAAGGTTAAATATTGAGGGTATAGTTCTGCTTGCAGAATTATGCTGATTAATATAAGCCCGGGTGAATGTCGGCCGTAACTATAACGGTCCTAAGGTAGCGAAATTCCTTGTCTAGTAATTTTAGACGTGCACGAATGGCGTAATGACTGGAGAACTGTCTCGAGGAACAGCTCGGTGAAAATACAATACCGGTGAAGACGCCGGTTACCTGCAGTTAGACGAAAAGACCCCGGGAGCTTTACTATAGCTTGATATTGGGTGTGTTTTTTAAATGCGTAGCATAGGTGGGAGACTTTGATATCTTGTTTTCGGATAAGGTGGAGTCGTCAGTGAAATACCACTCTTTTAAAAGGCACATTCTAATCTTAGTGGAAAAAACATTAAGAGACAGTATCTGGTGGGTAGTTTGAGTGGGGCGCTCTCCTCCTAAAGAGTAACGGAGGAGTCTATTAAGGTTAGCTAGGCGCGAATGGAAACCGTGCCGATAGTGCAATGGCATAAGCTAGCTTGATTGTGAGGCGTACATGCCGAGCAAGTGCGAAAGCAGAGCATAGTGAACACTAGGTTCCCTTTAGATGGGGCCTATGATTAACGGATAAAAGCTACCCCGGGGATAACAGGCTGGTTCCGCCCAAGAGTTCAAATCGACGGCGGAGTTCGGCACCTCGATGTCGGCTCAACTTATCCTGGCGCTGGAGAAGGTGCCAAGGGTTTGGCTGTTCGCCAATTAAAAAGTTACGCGAGCTGGGTTCAAACCGTCGTGAGACAGGTTGGTCTCCTATCTACTGCAGGCGTTGATTCTTGAGAAGATTTGCTCCTAGTACGAGAGGACCGGAGTGAACTAACCTCTGGTGTGTCGGCTGTCGCGCCCGCGGCATTGCCGAGTAGCTATGTTGGGAATGGATAACCTCTGAAAGCATCTAAGAGGGAAGCCAACTTCAAGATTAGGAATCATTAAGAAACCTAGGAGATGACTAGGTTGATAGGCTCTAGGTGTACGCACAGCAATGTGTTTAGCCGAGGAGTACTAATTTTTCGATTCCTATTAGGAAATTTGAAAATTATCTCGACTCGCGATTAAAATCGTGATCGAAGATTTGCGATCCTGATTTAAAATTAAGGACCGGGATGTTTTTATAAACTTTGCTTTTTTATGTTTTAAGATCGATTTTTCTGTTCTGGTGGTTTAAGACAGTGGTCACACCTGTTCTCATTTCGAACACAGAAGTTAAGCACTGCACTACCGATGATACTCTTTATGGGGAAAGTAGGTAACTGCCAGAACAGAGGAATCGATTAATCAGAAAAACAGACTTAATTCATAATAAGCCTGTTTTTTGCTATAATTTTATTATGTCAATTTGGGCTATTAAAAGACAACTCTTTTATATATCAATTATTGTTGGGATTTTAGTTATTTTTTTTCTTATTTTTATTCTTCCTAAACTAATTAAAGAACCAACTTGTTTTGACAACAAAAAAAACAATGAAGAAACAGGCATTGACTGCGGAGGTTCTTGTCAAAAAATTTGTTTAAACGATATCAGTAATTTGTCTATTCTTTGGAGTCGGTCTTTTAATATTTCCAAAAATATTTACAATTCCTTGGCTTATGTTGAAAATATAAACTCCAACTCGGTTGTTCCTAAAATATCTTATGAGTTCAAATTGTATGATGAAAATGATGTCCTAATTACCAAAAGAACAGGGAATACTTTTATTGGATCAGGAGGAAAAATGGCTATTTTAGAAGCTAATATTAATGTTGGTAATAGAACTCCTAAAAAGACCACTTTTCAATTTATGGAACAAGCAACTTGGAAACAATTAGATAAAGAAGCCATCAGCTCTTTATCAGTTTTAATTAAAGATAAAATTATTGAAAATGAAACCGATCGTCCCAAACTTAGCGCTTCTATTATTAATAATTCAATTTACGATATTTCTGATATTGAAGTTATTGCTATCATTTATAATGACAAACTTAATGCTATCGCTGTTAGTAAAACCATGGTTGAAATATTAAAAGGAAGTTCATCACAAAAAATTTATTTTACTTGGCCAGAGCCATTTGAGGAAAGTGTTTTTAAAATAGAAATTCTTTCAAAAATTAATCCCTTAATTAATAACTTTTAATTAGATTTTATGTTTTCCTCACTGGGAAAAAGAATTGATTGGCTCCTTTTTCTTTTTTTGTTGCCTATTTTGGGCGCTGGTTTAATTACCATGAAATCATTTGTTGGTGTTGCTAATTTATTTGAAAAGCAAATCATTTGGATTATTATTTCTCTCTGTTTATTTTTTCTTTTTTCCTTTATTGATTTTCGTTTTTTGCGTCGGACAAATATCCTCGTCGCTATCTTTTTGGTGTTTTCTGCCCTTCTCTTATTTCTTTTTATTCTTGGCAGTACTGTTAAAGGAGCAACCAGTTGGTTTGATTTTGGTGGTTTTTCTTTCCAACCATCTGATTTAATGAAACTGGTGGTAGTAATTATTTTAGCTAAGTATCTTTCTCGTCGTTATGTAGAGATTGCTCATCCTAAACATATTTTTATTTCCGGATTATATGCTTTTGTTCCTTTTGTTTTAGTTTTTTTACAACCAGATTTTGGTTCGGCCGTTATTATTTTTTTAGTTTGGATAGGAATGATGTTTGTTTCTGGGATATCAAAAAAACATTTACTTTTAATATTTTCCATCATTGCTTTTGTTTTCTTATTTATTTGGCTTTTTATTTTTCAGCCGTATCAAAAAGATAGAATTATAAATTTTATTCATCCCTTGGCAGATATTCAAGGATCTGGTTATAATGCCTATCAATCAACGATTGCCGTTGGCTCTGGTCAAATTTTAGGAAAAGGTATTGGTTATGGAACTCAATCTCGTCTTCAATTTTTGCCGGAGCATGAAACCGATTTTATTTTTGCCTCTTTTGCGGAAGAATGGGGTTTTCTTGGAGTTTTAGTTCTCCTCATTCTTTTGGGTTTGGTCATTTGGCGGATATTAGTTAATGCCTCTTTTGGTGTTTCTAATTTTGAAATTTTATATGGGCTGGGAGTGGCAATATTATTTACTAGTCAGATGGTTATTAATATTGGTGTTAATATTGGACTTCTTCCTGTTACTGGGACTACTTTGCCATTTTTAAGTTATGGTGGCTCTCATTTATTAACTGAATTTATCGCTCTAGGAATATTAATGGGGATGCGTGGGTATTCTAGGGCAACTCACAAAGATGACACCAAACATGAATTTTTAGGAATATGATTATTGATGGAAGAAAAATTAGTTATGAAATTCAAAAAGAGGTCCAGCAAGAACTCAAAGGCAACAATACTTCCTTAGGAATAATTTATCTTGGTTCTAACCCAGTTATTGATAATTTCATAAAAATTAAAAAGAAATTCGGAGAAGAAATTGGAATTCCAGTAGTAGTATATAAATTTAAATCTATCACCGAAAAAGATGTTAAAAAAATTGCTGATCAGCATCCTGGAATTATTATTCAATTACCAATCCCGGGCAATCTTTCTACAAGTGAAATTTTAAATTTTATTCCTGATAATAAAGATATAGATGTTCTCTCAAAAAAATCTGTCGCTTTGTTTGAAAATGGAAAACTAAGCATTCTTCCCCCAGTAGTTGGAGCCATAGTTGAAATTTTTAATAGACACAACATTAAAATTAAAAATAAAAAAGTGGTTATTGTTGGAAAAGGAAAATTAGTTGGAAAACCAATTTCAATCTGGTTTCAATTGCAGGGAATTAATCCAATTATTTTAGAAGAGGGAGATGATATTATAAAATCAATAAAAATCGCGGATATTATTATTAGCGGAGTTGGAGAACCCAATCTAATCAAACCTGAAATGATAAAGAAGGGAGTTATTTTAATAGATGCTGGAACCAGTGAATCAAATGGTAAAATTAAGGGTGATGCTGATCCTGCTTGTGCAGAAAAATGCAGTCTTTTTACTCCTGTTCCGGGAGGAGTAGGACCTATTGTTGTGGCTACCCTTTTTAAAAATTTGGTATTTTATGCCAAAAAAATAAAAACATTATGATAAATATCCAACTATTTCAATTTTTAAATAGTTTAGCCTCACGGTCTTCTTGGTTAGATACCCTGATTATTTTTTTTGCCACCAGTTTTAGTATTATTCTCATAGTTATCACGATAGTTTATATATTTAAAAATTCAAGCAATGATAGTTTTTTCAGGAAAATTTTAATTATTTTTGGTTCCGCTATTTTAACTTATTGTCTTGTAAAAATAATAAAAAATCTTGTTTTTACTCCTCGTCCCTTTCTTTCTTTAGATAGTGTTAATCTTCTTTTTAAATATGGAGATTATGACTCTTTCCCCTCAGGGCATACTGCTATTTTTTCTTCTTTAGCCATGGCTATTTATTTTTATAACAAAAAAGCAAGTATTTTGTTTTTTTTTGGAGCTTTAATTATCGGAGTCGCTCGGGTTATCGCCGGGATTCATTTTCCAATAGATATTTTAAGTGGTTTAGGATTAGGAATAGTAATTTCCTCAATAGTTTACTTTTTTACTAGAAAGCGGTAATATAAGACCATATTATGAAATTTAGGATTTGGGCGATTGTTATATTAATATTTGGGATTGGAATATCCTTTTTTGTTTTTCAATCTGAGCCAAGCTTGAGACTTGAGCAATTACCAGCCCCAGCTTCTTTAGAAAAACCTTTTAGGCTGGGTCTTGATCTTTCTGGTGGAACTCACCTTGTTTATCGAGCGGATCTATCCAGTATTTCTTTAGAGGGCAAAAAGGATTCCATGGATTCTTTAAGAGATCTTATTGAAAGAAGAGTGAATATTTTTGGAGTAGCAGAACCAAATGTTCAAATCCAAAGAGGTAATTTTATTAACCAAAATGAAGAAAGATTGATTGTTGATTTGCCGGGAGTAACAGATATAAATCAAGCAGTAGAAATGATTGGGCAAACACCGGTTCTTGAATTTAAAACAGAAAATCCAAATTTTAATCCTAAAGATCTTGAAGGAATAGAGGTTAAGGTTGGCGATGACGGACAAGTAATTTTGCCTGAAATTGATATTCCTGTTCCTTATTTAAATACTGGTTTAACTGGACAACACTTAAAGACAGTTACTTTAGAATTTGATCAATATGGACAACCTAAAGTTTCTTTGGTTTTTAATCAAGAAGGATCTGATCTTTTTGAAAAAATTACCAAAGAAAATATTGGTAAAACAGTCGCTATTTATTTAGATGGTTATCCTCTTTCTACTCCCGTGGTTAATGAAACTATTTCTGGGGGAAAAGCTCAAATCACCGGGGTTTTTACTCCCGAAGAAGCCAAACTTATGGTTGGCCGAATGAAACAAGGGGCTCTCCCTGTATCAATAGAACTTATTTCTACCCAAACAATTGGTCCTTCATTAGGAGGAAAGGCTATTACTGATGGAGTAAAATCGGCCATGGTTGGTTTTTTATTGGTGGCCCTCTTTTTCCTTCTTTGGTATCGTCTCCCGGGTTTGATTGCTATTGTCGCTCTAATAATTTATTCAGCTATTATGTTTACTGTCTTTAAATTAATCCCAGTTACTTTAACAGCGGCTGGAATTGCTGGATTTATCATATCAATTGGGATTGCGGTTGATGCTAATATTCTTATTTTTGAGCGCATAAAAGAGGAACTAAAAGAAAAGGCTGAAATCAAAGAAGCTATCAAAAATGGTTTTTCTCGAGCCTGGCTCTCTATTCGCGATTCCAATCTATCTAGTATTATCAGTGCTTTCTTCCTTTTTTTACTTGGCTCATCCTTAGTCAAAGGATTTGCTCTTATTTTTGGAATTGGAGTTTTGGTCAGCATGATTAGCGCTATTACTATTAGTCGGGTGCTTCTTTTGGCTCTAGATGCTCGACGAGAAAGTAAAATTATGATTTTTTTATTTAATTCAGGAATAAAATAATATGTTTATAATTAAAAACAAAAAAATATTTATAATAATATCAACAACCTTAGTAGTCTTGTCAATTGTTTTTTTGTTTACCTTTGGACTCAATCTAGGAATTGATTTCAAAGGAGGAGCTCTGTTAGAAGTTTCCTATCCGGCAACGGGGAGACCGAATATTAGTTTACTTAAAGAAAAAGTTGAAGAATTAGCATTAGGAGGAGTAATTATTCAACCAATAGGAGATTTGAGTTACGGTATAAAAACCAAAGCTTTAACAGAAGAAGAACATTTTTCTTTGCTTAAAACTCTTTCTCTTGATGAAAAATACGGAGCTAAAGAAGAAAGTTTTACCTCCATTGGTCCTAGTGTTGGAAAAGAATTAAAAACAAAAGTAATTCTTGCTTTAGTAATTGTTATTCTGGCCATTATTTTGTTTATTGCTTTTGTTTTTAGATCTGTCTCTAAGCCAGTTTCTTCTTGGAAATATGGACTGATTGCTGTCATCACTTTGATTCATGATATTTTAATTACCACTGGGTCTTTTGTTGTTATTAGTTATTTTACTGGGGTTGAGACTGACACTTTATTTATTGTGGCTCTCTTGACAATTCTTGGTCTCTCAATTAATGATACAATTGTTGTTTTTGATCGAATTAGAGAAAATCTCAAAAATGGGATTTATAAAGAGTTTGATGAAGCAGTTGGACGAAGTATAGACCAATCCTTTTCTCGTTCCATCAACACCTCTTTAACTGTGATTATAGTTTTAATTGTCCTATTTTTTATTGGACCAGAAACAACAAAATATTTTGCTCTCACTCTGGCGGTAGGGATGTTTATTGGTACTTATTCTTCCATTTTCCTTGCTTCACCACTCTTGGTTTTATTAGAACAGTGGCAGAAAAAATAAAATTTACTTTTATCTGATTTTTTGATATAATAAAAAGGTCGGTTTATTGTCGTAAGCCGGGTTTAATTATTTTTTATTTAATATTATGACTGCAATTACTTGGGTTATTTTAGGTGTTTTAGCGGTTATTATTCTATGGTTTGTTGGTGGATACAACCGTTTTATCAGATTAATTATCAGAACTAAAGAAGCCTGGGCGGATATTGAGGTTCAGCTCAAACGGCGCTATGATTTGATTCCCAATTTGGTGAATACTGTTAAGGGTTATGCTACGCACGAACAAGGCACGTTTGAAGCTGTTATTTCAGCTAGGGCGAAGGCAACCCAAATGACAGTTGATCCTTCAAATATTACACCAGATCAAATTAAGGCTTTCGGTGCATCACAGATGGACCTTTCTCAAGCATTAGGGCGCTTACTTGCTTTATCTGAAAACTATCCAGATTTAAAAGCAAATCAGAATTTCATAGAACTTCAAAAAGAACTTTCTGATACAGAAAATAAAATTCAAGCTGCTCGTCGTTTCTATAATGGGAACGTTCGTGACTTGAACATTGGCATTGATTCTTTCCCTAACAATATAATTGCCAACATGTTCAAATTCAAAAAAATGGAATTCTTTGAACTTGAAGCAGGATCTAACGAAAAAGCCGTCCCAGAAGTAAAATTTAACTAATGATCCCGATTTTGATTTATCAAAATATGAGGATCCTCGACCTATTGTCTTAGGTCGGGATAATTTAAAAAAATATTAGAGTTTAATAAAAAGTTTATGCAAAGTAAAAACAATATCATAATAATCCTTCTTGTTGTTTTGATAGCGTTATTAGCTTATTTTGCTTTCTTAAAACCTAAAAGCGCAAATGATAATTTTCAAATTCCGGCGGGGGATACGGTGAATGAAAAAGATAATTTAGAAATTCTTGGCAATAAAGAAGACCTAGTTTCTTTTTCTATTAGTCCAGGACAAGAAATGAGTGGTGTGCAAAAAATAACCGGAGTAATTAAGGGAGCGTACTTTTTCGAAGGAGAAATGAGTTTTGGCATTAAGGGTCAGACGATAATCAAGACAATGTCTGAACCCCATGGATTTGCCACAGCGACAACTGACTGGATGACTGGCGATCCAGTTTCCTTTGAAACAACCATTGATTTTTCTAATTTTTCCAAAGGCCCGGCCTATATTGAGATTCATAACGACAACGCTTCCGGTTTGCCGGAATACAATAAATCAATCCTAATACCCATCATAATAGAGTAAAACTTTTGTTTTACAAATTTGAGTGTCAAATATGATACGCTATCGCGTTTTAAATCTGACATGTGAAAATATAAGGGAATATGATGGAGTTGATTTTATGCGAGGTTAATGTATTATATACACATGCAAAATAAATTTTTCAGCTCAAAATTAAATACTGTTTTCTTGTTTATTCTGATTATTTTGATGATAATCGCCTTTCGAATAATGTTTAAGAATAAAGAAATTTATTTTTCCGAAATTGTTCAGAATCAGCAGGTAGAATGGGTAAGTTCTAACTTCAAAGGCATTTCTTATTATGCTGTCGATATTTGGTATCCTAAAAATTATACTTTTAACTGTTGTGGTGATTCAGAAGCTGGAACGTATCATAGTATTATTCCTCCAAAAGGAGGGGTAAGTAATTTTATTGAAATTATAGAAGGTGGTGATTTTTGTTTTGATTATAGCAACTATGTAGGAACAAATTGCACCACGCCGGATGTTTTTTACCAAAGTGATTTAAAGAATGGGAAGAAGACAGAAATTGATAATTTTACCGCGAAGAACTTAGGTGTTTCCGTGTTTGCATTTAAGGGACAAGACCCAGGTGTTTATGGTAGCGTTGAAGGTATTCCATACGAAGAATATATTTTTAGGTTAAAAGACCAAAATTCTAAAGAAAAGTATTACACTGTCAGTTTTTTTAGTCCCCAAGAATTTAGTAAGGATTTCAAATCAGAATTCTTAAATCGTTTAGAAATCTGGAAATAGTTTTTTATGGCCACGCTTTATACCGAGCAATCGAAAAATATCACTAAAACTTGGATCTCAATGTCTGCGTTTTTCGTTTTAATCGTCGCGATTGGTTTTGTCTTTGCTCGCGCTTACGGCAATCCAAATATTTTATATATTTTTTTCGCTTTCAGCTTAATCATGAATTTTGTCAGTTTTTGGTACTCGGACAAAATCGCCCTTAAAATGACCGGCGCCAATCCCGCCCACGCCCAAGCGGAGAATATGCTGACCAGCGCCCTGAAGTTGCTCTTTGCCGTATCCGAGGCCTCTCCGGATTTGAAAGCCAATCAGAATTTTCTTTATCTTCAGCAGGAGCTTTCCGACACTGAAAACAAAATCCAGGCCGCCCGCCGCTTTTATAACGGCAATGTTCGCGACCTAAACATCAGCATTGATTCTTTCCCGAATAATATTATCGCCGGAGTGTTTAAATTCTCCAAAAAAGAATTCTTTGACATCCCCGATGCCGGCCCCGAATCCAAGCCGGTGGAAGTAAGATTTTAAGTTTCCCAACGTCGGACATCCGGAAACAATTCAAATTCCAATCGTGATAGAATAGAATAATGGCAACTTTATATACCAATCAAGCAAAAAATATTAAAAAAACTTGGATCCTAATGACTACATTCTTGGTGGTCATTATTGGTTTAGGTTGGTTTTTTAGTTACTACCTTCAAAGTCCTCTAATTTTAATTATCGCTGTTATTTTTAGTATTTCTATGAATTTTATCGCTTACTGGTATTCTGATAAAATTGTTTTAAAAATTTCTGGAGCCAAACTAATCAATAGAGAAGAAAATAGAGATCTTTGGAATATTGTTGAAAATCTTTCCATTACTGCTGGGTTACCAATGCCTAAACTTTATATAATCAATGACCCTGCCCCTAATGCTTTTGCCACCGGACGCAACAAAGAACATGCTATTGTAGCCGTCACCACTGGACTACTATCTGTCTTGGACAAAAACGAACTAGAAGGAGTAATTGCCCACGAACTTTCTCATATTGGCAATAGAGATATTTTAATTTTAACAGTGGTAGTTGTTTTAGTTGGTTTTATAACTCTTCTCTCCGACCTTTTTTTAAGAATGACTTTTTTTGGGAAAAGAGGAGGAGGAAATCGTGATTCTGGAAAATTAGAAATAATATTAATGATGATTGGGGTAGTTCTTGCTATTTTAGCCCCTCTCATTGCTAGTTTAATTAAATTAGCGGTTTCAAGAAAAAGAGAGTTTCTCGCTGATGCTTCAGGAGCTCTCTTGACTCGCTTTCCTCAAGGATTGGCAAGCGCCTTGGAAAAAATTTCCCAACACAGCCAAAAAATGGAAAAAGCCAATCGAGCTATTGCTCACTTGTTTATCGCTGATCCTTTCGGTCAAAATAAGAAAATGGGATTTATTCACAAAATGTTTTTAACTCATCCTCCCGTAGAAGACAGAGTAAAGGCTTTAATGGGAAAATAACTTGACAGACTACTCGATTCTGTTGAGTTTGGCGACAAATTCTTTCCGGAAATTTTTTGAAATATATTCTGGGACAATACCCAAATTCAAATATCTCTGTTGAACAACTTGTGGCAAATATTTAAAATCACTAATGCGATGCCGACAATTTTTACTTCCGCCTCATCGGAGGATGTGCCATGGAGGCGCAAGGCGACGCTCCTCCCATAGATTAAAAATAACCTATTTTCTCTTTATTTTCAAATGAAATAAAAAAGCCCCAAATGTGACAAGGGGCTTTTGGGGTGGTTGACAACAGTAGCTGAACCACTTATTTTTTTTCTTGTGCCTTTTTCCCCCACAATTAAGGGGATGAGCGCAAGAAACGATTGATAGCGCATATGCCACTATCAATAAATAAATAACTATTTTTTTCATATAATTTAATTAATTTTTTAATTAAATAATCAGGTAAACCTCTACCTTTAAGATACCACATTAGTTCAAGAAAATCAAGGTTTGGACCTAAGCAAAATCGGACTGCCGTTCCCGCAAGAACATGGCGGTGTCTGTTTGAAAATATCCGAACGGAACTGGC
>Ga0155756_115_pt1 | contig 18214 bp, 18 predicted proteins | sample RifCSPlowO2_01_FD_107410 | JGI IMG/M metagenome (GOLD analysis project Ga0155756, IMG submission 107410) | Candidatus Nomurabacteria bacterium RIFCSPLOWO2_01_FULL_33_24
TTCTGAAGCCAAGTACGTTTTTTGGATTTTGCCGTGGCACCTATCATTGGTTGCTATAATTATTTTGATTATTCTTTACTTTGTCGGTCGGCGCGAAGTTTTGGCTTACAATGAATGGATTGTCCGTCGAACCATCAAACACATGAACCAGCTCAAAGAAGTGACTCGGCGTTATGGAGGCAGAAAAAAAGTTTAATTTTTTTTTACAAACCATAGGAACATGGGTACTTATTTGGTTTTTTGTTTTTACTCCATTTTCTATTAGAGCTCAAATATCGGATTTGGTAAGTATTTCAGCTACTGCCCTACCTCCTCCGAGAGGGAGTGTGATACTAATTCCTTCCACGGCGCTTACTTTTTCTGGTCGAGCTTATCCAAATAGCCGGATTATTATTCTTAAAAATGGCCAATTTTTTTTTGAAACCAAGGCCAATTCCAAAGCTGATTTTTTTGTTTCCTTAACTACCCTAGAGCCAAATAATTATAAATTTTCAATTTATGGAGAAGATAATTTTGATCGGATTTCGCCAATTTTTAATTTTGATTTAATTTTAAAAAGAAATGTCACAACAACTATTAGTGGAATTTTTCTTCCCCCAACTATTGAAGTAGATAAAATAGAAGTTTTAAAAGGGGAAAAAGTTAAAATTTTCGGTCAAACTGTTCCTTCAGGGTTGGTTACTCTTGTCATTGATTCAGTCTTGCCAAGTTATGAAATTATGGCTGAGACTAATGGGGTCTATCAATATTTATTAGAGACAACAGAACTGAATTTGAAGACATATATTCCAGTTGTCAAAACGACCATCGAAACAACTGAGAGTTCAGAAAATAGTGGCGCCAGTTTTACTGTTGGAAAGAAAACCCAACGGGCGGTCAAAACTTGTGAAAGCATCTCGGCTGATTTAAACTGTGATGGCCGAGTTAATCTAGTTGATTTTTCCATTTTACTTTTCTGGCACAAAAAAAATAATTTTCCAGTTCGGATTAATTTAGACCAGCAAAACGGGATAAACTTGGTTGATTTTAGTATAATGGTTTATTATTGGACAGGATAATGAAAAATATAAAAACAATCTTATTTATCTTTACTTTTTTTTTAGTTTCTTTTTCTGTTGTTCAGGCGGCTGAAATGTATTTTGTTGCTCCCAAAACAAGTTATGGAATAGGGGAAGAAATGCAAGTCGCTTTTAGAATTTCCAGCTCTAATGAAAAAATAAATGCCATAGAGGGAATAGTCGTTTTCCCGAACGATCTAATTGATTTTGTGGAAGTTTATGACAATAATTCTATGGTAACGGCCTGGGTGGAAAAACCATCTTTAAAAAATAGTAACCAAATTAATTTTTCTAGTATTATTGTGGGTGGTTTTGATGGTTTAATTGATCCCTTTCAACCGGAAAATAAAAAAGCTGGAACTATCGCTAACTTTGTTTTTCGGACAAAAAAAGAAGGAACTGGGTCTTTTGAGATTGAAAATGGAGCAGTTTATTTACATGATGGTAATGGCACCCGGGGAAAATTAATAACAGTCCCGCTTTCTTTTATTGTTGATCCAACCTTATCATCAACCGAACGCAAAATTTTAGACGATCGCCCGCCGGAACCTTTTGAAATTTTAATTGATCACAGCGAACTTATTTTTAATAATCAATATTTTGCTGTTTTTCAAAGTGAAGATGTTGATTCGGGGATAGCTTATTACAAAATAAAAGAAGGGAATAATGGTTTATGGCTACCAGTTGAAAGTCCTTATCTTTTACGAAATCAAAAATTAACTAGTGTCATTAAAATCAAAGCAGTGGATAAAGTCGGCAATGAGCGGATTATGACTGTTTCGCCCCTTACCCCAAAAGACCTTTCCTATTTATGGTATATTCTAATCGCTTTAATATTGGTTTTGATTATTCATTATTTTATTGACCACAGGCAAAAGAATGTTTATAATATAAATGTCTATGAATAATCTCCTTAATTTAAAAAAAATAAAAAAACAAACGATTGTTAAAGATAAGAAAGGAACAAAAAGAAATCTAGTTTTTTCTGGAATTCTTCTTCTGGCTATAATTTTTTCATTTGTCACAATTATGAATGCTGCTACTCCAGATCCCGGACATGCTCTGGCGGAAGTTGATTTGACCGGTTTTATTGGAGGAACGGATATTATTACACTAGGTACAGTCACGACCGGAACTTGGAATGGAAGCGCGATTGACGATGCTTTTATTACTTCCGCCGCGACCTGGAACGCCAAACAGGACGTGCTTGGCTTCACGCCGGAAAATTTTGCCAACAAAGGCATCGCCGGCGGATACGCTTCACTGGACGGCACCGGCCTGATTCCGACCACACAAATCCCTGCCTCCATTTTGGGCAAAGTTGAATATAAAAGTATTTGGGACGCGAATACCAACATTCCAGATCTTCCGTCAGCCACTCCAAACAAGGGCGATTATTATGTTGTTTCAGTTGCCGGTTCCACTTCTTTGGGCGAAATAACTGATTGGAAAATCGGCGACTGGGCGATTTACGACGGGGCTGTATGGGGCAAAGTAGAAAACACCGATTCGGTTACCTCGGTAAATGGTGGCACTGGCGCGGTTAGTGTTACTCCGGGCTCGCTTGGTCTTGTTATTGGAACTAATGTTCAAGCTTGGGATTCAGACCTGGATTCTTGGTCGGCGATCGTGCCGGCAAGTGTTGATAAAAGTTATGTTGGGCTGGGTAGTGTGGAAGACACTGCGCTTTCCACTTGGGTGGGCACGGCTAATCTGATAACTTTGGGCACAATCACGACTGGCGTTTGGAATGCGACGCCGATTGCCGACGCTTATATTGCCGGTTCAACAACTTGGAACGCCAAAGGTCTTGTTTTAGGTTCAACCTATGGCGCTACTTTTGCCAGCGGTACTAACTATGTATCTTTTCTAGGTCTTTCTACTAGCAACGCCACTTTAACAAATCGTCAGTTTATTGTTCCGATTTCCGGAACGCTTAAAAATTTCTATGTTCGCACTATAACAGCTGAACCGGTCAGCGGATCTTTAACATTAACAATTATGCAAAATGGCGTAGCCACCACTTTATCAATAGTTATACCGGCCAGCGCGGCAATTGGCACATTCTCCGACACTGTAAATTCTATTCCCGTGTCGGCTGGCGATCTTTTAAGCGTGCGAGCGACGAAGGTCGGCGGTGGCGCTTCAGCCAGTGTCGCGAGCTATTCCGTATTTTTGGAATAAAAATATGAAAGAAATTCTGAAAATTTCTTTCATATTTTTTTTTCTTTTGGGTGCCACGCCGGTTTTGGCCGGGACGCTGTCGTCTTCGGTAGTCACGGGTGATTGTCCAGTCGGGCAGACGACAGTTTTTAAAATGTCAGCTATGAGCAATGCTCACGCCGGTCTGGCGTCTTCTTCTTATCCGATCTCAGTTTGTGTTAGCGGGATTTCCGGACTTTCTAATTCTTGCTCCGGAACTTTCGCGACCGTCTTGAAATTATCGGGCGCGACTAACGCCCACGCGCGACAGGGCGACCAAGCTGATTATCCGGGCGCTATCAACGCCTGCCTTTCCGTGCCGGCTGGCGGGACAATTTCAGTTGGATATCAAGCGAATAATTGTTCCGGTTTTGATACTACACTAGCCTCCATGTCGCAATTTCCCACTAACGCCCATGTCGGCGATTCAAACGCTTATCTGAATAAAATTTGTGTTTCAATTACCCAACCAGAGCAATTGGGCAGTGTTATTTTAATAAATAATTCTAATAATAGTTTTTCGTTTCCAGTAGTTCCGCCAATATCATCAACTTTGCCTTTAGAAGAATCATTATTAGAAGAAACTCTCAGGGTGGCAAATTCAGCAGAAGAAGTTTTTATTGAATTTTCTGAATCTAGCGAACCAAATGAAGTTTTTAATGCTATTCCTCTAACGGAAACAATAAATCTTTTTCCTAAAAAAGAGAATATCTTTTCCCCAACCTCTATCTTAATATCACCGGAGGAATTAACGGCGACTACTCTTAACACAGAGATTCCCCAAATAAAATCAATAGAAGAAAAATCACCAAAAGTCGGACTTTTAGCTTCTGTCTCTGCGGCGGTGGATTTTCCTCCTAAAGATTTTCTAGATTATAGTTTATTCACAGTATTAATTGTTTTATTATTTATTTCTTTGCGATCTTTTTTAAGATTGCTAAAAAAAATAATTTCTTGAAATTAAAATAAAAAATAAAAATAATAATTTCTATTTAGCATGAAGATAAAGGTAAATATCTTCCAAAGCGCGAACACCATCACCAGCGGCGATATTGTTTTGGTGATAAAGAACATTAGTACAATCACCAGCTGACCAAATACCTTCCAAAGAAGTTTTTTGATTTTTAAAGTCAATTTTAATTCTATTATATTCATCAAGTTCCAAAAGATTTTTAACTGTCTCGGTATTAGGAATTTGACCTATTTCCACAAAAATACCTTCCACTTTTAATGTTTTTTCTTCTCCAATTTTTTTATTCTTATAAATAAGTCCAGTAACGAACTGATCGCCATTTATTTTTATAATTTCAGCATTTGAGATCCCGGTCATTTTTGGATTAGCCAAAACTTTATCAATAGTAATCTTATCGGCTTTATAATTTTCTTCTATATCTAATAGGGTAACACTCTTGGCATAAGCCAATAATTGCACGGCTGTTTCAAAACCAGCATTTCCTCCTCCAATAACAGCAACATCTTTCTCGGCAAACATTGGGCCATCGCAGGAAGCGCAATAAGTAATTCCTTTATTTTCAAATTTTTTGGCTCCTTCAATTTTTAACTTCCTTCGATTACTACCAGTGGTAATTAAAATAGTTTTTGTCACATATTCATTATTTTGGTCAGTTTTTATTTTAAAAATATCTTTATCCTTTTCTATTTTGATTGCTTTTTCTCCTTCTTTTATTACGACAAAATCTTTAGAATAAGTTTCAACATGTTTTTTAAAATTTTTTGCTAACTCTTGACCAGAAAGAGAAACAGTTCCAATCCAATTTTGGATATCTTCTGAAACAATTGATTGACCACCAAATTCATAAACAAGCATTAAGGATTTTAAATGCTTTCTTCCCGCATAAACGGCCGCCGCGCTTCCTGCTGGCCCCCCTCCAATAATTATTAAATCGTATAGCATAATTTCTATTATATATTAAATAAAGAATAAAAAAACTTTGTTTTCCAGTAGTTTTTTAAAATTTATTATTTCATTTATTTCTTTCTTCTTAAAAAAGCGGGGACAGCGTTCCAATCATCTTCCTCTTTGAAAGAATCATGATCACTTTCGTTTTCATTTGATTCCTTAGGTAATTCTTTTGAGATTGAATTTTTATTTTTTTCTTTATCAATTAAAATAGACGATCCTCCGCCAAATAATGTTTTTTTAGGAGATCCCCCAGTAGGAAACCCAGTAGCAATGACGGTAACTTTCATTTCTCCTTTTTTAAGATGGTCATCTTTTATAGTTCCAAAAATAACTTTAGCATCTTTATCAATTGATTCTGTAATTATTTTAGCTGATTCCTGAATCTCTTGGATAGTCAAATCATCCCCCCCTGAAATAGCAAATAAAACTCCTTCGGCGCCATCAATTGATACTTCTAATAAAGGTGAATTGATCGCTTGGAAAGCTGATTTTTCGGCTCTTTTTTCTCCAGAAGCAAAACCAATTCCCATTAGAGCTGACCCAGAATTAGACAAAACTGCCTTAATGTCAGCAAAATCAACATTAATTACACCAGGAGTAATAATTAAATCAGAAATTCCTTCAACTGCTTGACGTAATACTTCGTCACACATAGCAAAAGCTGTTTTAAAGTTTGTGTTTTTATCAGCGACAATCAATATTCGGTCATTTGGGATAACGATAGTAGCATCAACTTCTTTTTCTAAATCTTCTAATCCTTTTTCAGCTACTCTCATCCGTTGGCTTCCCTCAAAGAAAAAAGGCTTAGTAACAACGGCGACCGTTAGAATACCTTGTTCTTTAGCTATCTGGGCGACAATTGGACCAGCTCCGGTGCAGGTCCCTCCTCCCAATCCACCAGAGATAAATACCATATCTGCCCCCTTGATCGCTTCTTGAATTTCAGTTTTTGTTTCCTCGGCAGATTTTCTACCAAGATCAGGGTTCATTCCTGTTCCTAAACCGCCAGTTAAATTTTTTCCTAAATGAATTTTTTTACTAGCCAAAGAACCATGAAGATCTTGAGTATCAGTATTCATTACAATAAACTCAACTCCCTTGACCTTTGAATTTATCATGTGATTTATAGCATTTCCTCCAGATCCTCCTATTCCGATAACCTTTATTCGAGCAAATGTCTCTATTTCTGGGTTTATTTTTGGCATACCGAAATACTATCAAATGGAACTAAAAAAGTAAATAAGGAGCAAAATTTTAAATATCAGTAAAATTTAGGGTAATAATTGTTTAAAAATAGAAGAAAAGAAATTTTCCATCATTTTAAAAGAATTATTAGAAGATTTATTTGGTAGATTTTGTTCAATAATTTTTTTACCAACCAAACAAAGACCATAAGCCACAAACCAAGCAGAATCCCTGGTTTTGTTTTTTTGATATTCAAGAACGCCAATCTTTGATGGTAATTTCAGCATTTTTTTTGATAATTCTTCAATCATAGAAACATTTGATCCACCACCAATAAGAATAACTCCAGCTGGTAGTAATTCATTTCTTTTTATTTTCTTTAAATGATTTTCAATTAATTCAAAAATATCCGAAAGCCGAGCCTCGATTATTTCATCCAACTTCTTTTTTGGATAATCACCAAGAAGACTGCCAATTTTTATTTGTTCAGCCTCAACTAGTGGTATTTTTAAACCCAAAGCAATATCATTAGTAATATCTGTTGATCCTATCGAAAAAACCTTTAATGAAATAATCTTTTCATTTTCAAAAACAGCCAGGGACACTGTTTCTGCCCCAATATTAACCAAAAGACAACCAACAGTTTTTTGTTTTTTTGAGAGAGCTACTAAACTAGAGGCAATCGGAGATGGAATAATATCAAGAACCTCAATCCCGGCTTCCTCAACAGCAAAAACTAAGTCATTAAAATGTTGCTCAAGACAAGTAATAAATAAAGTTTTAACTTCTAATTTTACCCCTTGCATTCCCTCGGGGTGACCCAAAACTTCTTCGCCATCAATTTTAAAAGAAATTGGATCAGAATAAACTATTTTTCTATTTGATAGTTGTAATTTTTCTCTGCTATCGTTGATCGCGTTTTTCACATCCAAACCAACCACCTCTTCGCTTCCCTTTGAAATTATAGATATTCCCTGGCTTATTTCTGATTTTAAACTGATTCCACCAATAGAAACATAGGCTTTTTTTATTTTTACCCCGGAATTTTTTTCAGCTATATTAATTACTAACTTAAGGCTGTTGATAACTTCGTTTAAGTTAGAAATATAGCCGTGGCGAAGACCATTTGTTTTTTCAGTAGCTGTTCCTATTATTGTCGGGGTAACGTTTTTTTTTACATATTCAACTACCACCACTCGAGTGGTGGTAGTTCCAATATCTACCCCAACTGCTATCTCTCTGCTCATAAAATAAGATACTTTAAAAATTGAATTTTTTAATTAATTTGTCTTCCCCTTCCTCCATTTTACTACTATGATCCATTCCTTTCAAATGAAATAATCCGTGGATAACTATTGATCCAAGAAAATCACGATAGTTTTTTCCAGACAATGGAAACTCTTTTTTTATTTGATTTAAATTAATAATAATTTCACCAGATTTATTTGATAAAGGGAAGCTTAAGATATTAGCCGGTTTATCTTTGCCCAAATATTTTTTATTTAATTTTTGTGAAAGTGATTGTCCAACAAAAACAAGACTTAATTCATATGTTTTTCCAAGAATACTTTCTTTTAACTTAACAAAAGGCAAGCTTAGAAGCTTGCCTTTTGTTAAGTTATTGATTAAAACATTTTTATTATTCATTAATCAATTTTATAATTAACTTTTCCAAGTTTTCTTAAATGTTCTATTTCTTTCTTTTTAGCGATTTTTTTTAAGGCAGATAGTTTTAACCCCAGTTTTGACTTAGGTCTTTTTTGATATCTAATTTTTCTTACTTTACGAATAATCCCAGATTCTTTAATTTGTCTAGAAAATCTACGCAACAGACCCAAATTATTGTCTTTTTGGCCCTTTCTTACTTCTATATTAACAATGTTTTTATTACTCATATCTCTTAGAGGGTATCATAAATTTTTTTTTAAAACAACTATAATAAATTATCAGGATCTACTTGAATATTCCAATAAAGAGGAAGATCATAAAGTTTTTTAAAAAGATCTTCATTAAGAGAACTTTTTGGGAACAAAGTTGGTAAAGACCACTCTTCTCTCTTAACTCTAAAAATTATATTAGTTTTATAGAGATTCTTAATTTTTGAGACGAAAGCTCTATATATTTCAGGATGATAATCATTTAAAATTTCCTCCATCTCCTCTTTTATCCATTTAATATCTGTTTTTTTTCCAAAATGAGTCAATTTTATGAGAGTACTAAAGGGAGGATAATTAAATTTTTTTCTTTCCATTAATTCATCATTGTAAAAGTTAATTAAATTTCCACTAACGATAGCTCTCAGGGTTTTATTTTTAGGATTTCCTGTTTGGATAAATAAATCTTTTTTTAAATAGGTCCCAATTGTATTAGTAAGATAAATTATTTTTTCATTTATTTTAAAACTAGGAAGACCAAAAAGCGAATCAAAAGAAATGATAATCGCTTGGTCTATCTTTTCTTGGAAAAAAGAAAGGGCCATCTCTGTTCCTACTAAAATACCCTTAGAATCTTTATAAAAGTCCCTGATAGTGGTTAGTCCTTGTTTTCGAGTTTTTATTTTTTCTTTATCAATTTGATAAATTGCTATTTCTGGAAATTTTTCTTTTAACTCAGAAACTACCCCATCAATCCCAATTCCTAATGGAACTAAATTCCAGCCTTGGCAATTTTTACATTTTATATTAGCATTTTCTTCTTTTTTGCACTTATTACAAATAAATAATCGTTGGTTTTTAACAGATTGAAAAAGAACCAACGGGGAATTACAACTAGAACAACTTAAAGTTAGTCCACAATCATTACAGACAGTAACCGGAGCTAATCCTTTTCTTAAAACAAAAAGAAATATTTTTTTATTTTCTTTAATGTTTTTACTAATAATTTTTTCAGTGAAATCACTAATTATTTTGAATTTTTTATCTTTTTTTATGTCTATAATTTTTTTATTTATACCAGGTAATATTCTAAATGAGGGGTTAATAACTTCGGCCAGTTGTTTTTTTTTATAACGCCAAATTGTTTCTGAACATAAAAAAGTATCTCCAAAGATAATTTTAGTTTTTGTTTTATTAGCTAATAATTCTGCAAAAACTCTAATATCCAATCCGGATTTATTTAGTAATTTATATGTCCCAGAACTTTCTTTTTCAACAATATAAAGACCAATATCTTTTCTGGGAAGAAAGAAAAATAATCCAGTGGCAATGATGAGAATTGGATGTTTTTCGTTAATTATATTATTACAAATTTCAATTTGTTGTTTAGTTGTTAAGTTGCCATGTAAGGAAAAAACATATTTTTGGATTCCTCCTTGTAATAATTCAGTAAATATTTCAATATCTTGAATAGTTGGTAAACACAAAAAAATAGATTGTTTTTTGGCAAAAGATTGTCTAATTAATAATTTATAGTAATCCAATCTATCTCCTATCGGCGCCTGAAAAATTAATTTTTCAGGAGTTAAATTATCATCATTTAAAACAAATAAATCCCCACCTACTTTTATTTTTTTATATTCATTTAAAATTTTTTTTGGCAAGAGAGAATTTATAATAATTCCCGGGGAACTAACAAAATATCTGCTAATCTCCAGACAGGTTTTTAAAAATTCCGGAGAAAAAAAAGCAGGTCCTTTAATTGCTTGAACTTTTCTTAGATTAAAAGCAGACAATTTTACTGATGTTTTTTCCTTGATCAGATCATTTGTGGAAATAACTAAGGCATCAACAAATTTTTTTCTGATCGGAACAGAAACAATAGCACCAATAGGGATATCATTAGCTGAGAAATAAGTCAGATTTTCTTTATAAATATTTTTTGTTATCGGGATGACATTTATAATCTTCATTAATGATATTTTAACACAGGAACAAATAAAAACCCCCCAATTTAATAAGGGGTTTTATGAACAATATTTTTAATAAGCTAAAATAGATTTTATTTTGAAAATTAGCCTATGTCTCAAAATAATAAATTTTATCAAACAATTTTCTTTGTCTTTTGTCGTAAGAAAATAAAAGTTAGTTAAAAAACTATTTCCTAACAGTTTTTTTGTTTCTAAAACTTCTAATAGATTATAATAGGTACCTGATAGTATTTTATTGTTTTGCAAACAAAAAATTTGCTCGTTTCCAAAAAAATCAGAACTGATTATAAATATTATCTGACGAATTAAATTATCTTGAAGGCCATATTTTCCCCCAAAAGAAAAAAGATCTTTTTTAGTAGCCATCTTTCTTTTTTGTTTTTGGATTTTTTTTACTAAGTTTTTTTCCCATTCAGGTTTAATAATAGGTAAAAGTTTAACAGATTTGATTATTCTTTTATTATTTTCAACCACATCAATAAAAAATATTTTTTCTCTTTTAGTCCAAAATGTTATTAATATAGTTAATACTAATATTATAAATAAGATAATAAATAAAATTTCTAAAAATATCAGCATTTCTTTTTTTATTATTTTAAAAATCTAATTTTCTATTTAATTATATAACTTTTTATTTAAAAGTAAACTATTTGATATAATTTGAGATAATAATTTTATATGGTAAAATTATACGCATTATATGGGATTTTTTTCTAAAAAAATAGGAATAGATTTAGGAACAGCTAACACTCTTGTTTTTGTTCCCGGGAAAGGGGTTGTTTTAAATGAACCAGCCGTAGTGGCTGTTTCTGAACAGGAAAATAAAATTTTAGCTATTGGAATTGAGGCAAAAAAAATGATTGGGAGAACTCCAGATAATATTATTGCTTATCGACCAATGAAAGACGGGGTGATTGCTGATTATCGAGTTACCGAAGCAATGCTTCGCTATTTTATTAACAAAGCACTTGGATCTTTTAATTTATTTAAACCAGATGTGATGATTTCTGTTCCCGCTGGAGTAACCTCTACTGAACGTCGAGCAGTGGTTGAGGCGGCCATTAGAGCAGGAGCGAGAATGGCCTATGTAGCCAGAGAGCCAATTTTGGCTGCGATTGGGGCTGGTATTCCTGTTCATGAATCAAGGGGGCATATGGTCGTTGATATTGGAGGAGGAACAACAGATGTAGCTGTTATTTCTTTAGGAGGAATTGTGGCTTCGATTTCAGTGAAATGCGCTGGTAATAAAATTGATCAAGCCATTGCTGATTATATAAAGAAAACTTTTAATTTAGCTATTGGGGATAAAACCGCCGAAGATATTAAAATTGGAATTGGAGCGGCTATTCCTCTAGAAGAAGAATTAGTGATGACTATTAAGGGCCGTGATTTTGTCCAAGGTTTACCAAGGTCAGTTCAAGTTTCTACTAATGAAATTGTTCGGGCTATTGACAAAGAACTACAAATGATAATAAAAGCTATTAAGGAAGTTTTTCAACAAACACCCCCAGAACTTTCTTCGGATATTATTGATTTAGGAATTACCATGACAGGTGGTTCATCTATGTTACGTAATCTTCCTGATTTGGTTTATCGAAAAACAGGAGTTAAAGCTCATTTAGCCGATCGGCCTCTTTTTTGTGTTGTTCAAGGAACTGGCATTGCTCTTGAGCATCTTGATGTTTATAAAAAAATAATTATTAGTAAAAGATAGAAATTATGATTCTCTCGAATTATTTCCACAGAGATAATCTTCATCACTGTTATTTAATAGCCGGGGAGGAACAATCAATAGTTCCAGAACTTCTATCTTTTTTAGATTCTAAAGAATCAATTTCTCAATCCCATTATACTTTTACTATTGATGATGCTCGTAATTTAAAATTCCTCCAATCTCAAAAAGCGGATCAGAAATTTTTTATAATTAGTACCCAATTTTTTACTAGCGAAGCCCAACAAGCCTTGCTTAAAATATTTGAAGACCCAACTTCTAATACTCATTTTTTTATTATTACTCCTCAGCCGGATCTTCTTATTTCTACTTTAAGATCAAGAATGGCCTTTATTGATTTATTAGGGGAAGAACAGGGAAATAGTTTAAATTTAAGCAAAGCTAAAATTTTTTTATCAGCCAACAAAAGTGAAAGATTAGAAATAATAAAAGATCTTATTAAAAATAATGAAGACAAAGATACGGCTATTTTAAAAACTGAAGCTGTCAATTTAATCAATAACTTAGAATATCTTTTGAAAGATAAATTAAAAAAAGACAAAGAAACTTTTATTTTTAAAGAATTAAACAAATGCCGAAATTATCTACCTGATCGCGGTTCTTCCCCAAAAATCCTTTTAGAACACCTCGCTCTTATCTTGCCAACAATAATTTGATATAATTTTTTTATATGACTTATACTTTTTTTAGATTAAAAAATGAACTTGAGAAGATTGAAGAATGGCTTAGGAAAGAATATTCTCAAATACGTACTGGCCAAGCCAGTCCAATAATTCTTGACGGTCTTCAAATTGATTCCTATGGTTCTCAAGTACCGATAAAAAATATTGCTTCGATAATTATTGAAGACCCAAAAACTCTTAGAATATCACCTTGGGACAAACAACAAGTAAAAAATATAGAAAAAGCCATTACTGTTTCAAATCTGGGTCTTTCAGTTTCTGTGGATAATTTAGGGATTAGGGTTATTTTTCCTCAATTAACCACAGAAACAAGAACTAATCTCATTAAGATTTTAAAAGATAAATTAGAAGAAGCTCGAGTTTCTGTTCGCCGAGAACGAGATCAGGCTTGGGGGGATATTCAACAAAAAGAAAAAAACAAAGAAATAGCCGAAGATGATAAATTTAGTTTCAAAAAAGAACTCCAAGAAGAAATTGACTTAATGAATAAAAAATTAGAAGAAACATTCAAAAAAAAAGAAAGTGATATAATGAACTAATATGTCTATTATCATTTTTATAATAATTATTCTTATTTTGGTTTTATCCCATGAATTAGGGCATTTTGTTGTTGCCAAAAGATTTGGCTTGAGAGTAGATGAGTTTGGTTTTGGTTTCCCCCCAAGAATTTTTAGTTTTAAAAAAGGAGAAACAAAGTATTCATTTAATTTATTGCCCCTAGGGGGCTTTGTTAAAATTTTTGGAGAAGACTACAGTGATGAATCAGAAAATGGGTTAGATAAAGATAGGGCTCTTAATAATAAATCAAAACGCATTCAAGCAGTTGTCTTGATAGCTGGTGTTTTTTTTAATCTGCTTCTTGCTTGGTTATTGATATCAATTAGTTTTATGATCGGATTGCCAATAGAAGTTGGGATTAAAAAACTTTCTTTTTTCCCAGCTTTTTTTGAGGGAATAAAAATGACGGGGTCGCTCTTAAAAGATATTATTATCGCTCTCATTGGGTTAATTGGCGATGCCTTCTCTGGTCAAGCCAGTTTAACTTCCTTAACCGGCCCGATCGGAATTGTTAATTTGGTCGGTGAATTTTATAGTTTTGGTTTAGCAAGTTTAATGTTTTTTACTGCTTTTATTTCAATAAACTTAGCTATTATAAACTTAATCCCTTTACCAGCCCTAGATGGAGGAAGACTATTTTTTTTATTTATTGAGTGGGTCAAGGGTTCAGCTATAAACTCCAAAATAACAGGAACCCTAAATTTAATTGGTTTTGCGTTATTAATTCTTTTAATGGTTGCTGTTACTTATAATGATATTGTTAATCTAATTTAATCTTATTTTTAAAGGGTTTTTTGAATATTTTTTATCCTGTCGTTTTTTAGTTGCATTTTTTTTTACTTTATTATATAATGCTGTTACAATTATTTAAGTTTCTGGATAAATTAATTAATGGTAAATAAATAGAATTAAAATTATGTCAACAACTATCACTTTTAAACCAAAACAAGTTACTAAAAAAATTATGTCCGATTTACAGGACAGAGTTCATGATGTTATTTGTAAACGTTATGGATTAGTTGACGATGCTGAAAAACAAACATTAGAATCAATTGGTAAAAAATATGGTATTACCAGAGAACGAGTTCGTCAGATAGAAAATGTTGCTTTAAACTCCATTAGAAAATCGGAGGCTTTTAAAAATGAAGAAATTACTTTTAAAGAACTCAAAGACATTATTATTTCCCTGGGATCTCTTGTTTCTGAAAATAATTTCCTATCACATATTTCAAATGATAAAAGTATTCAAAACCACATCCATTTTTATTTAGTCTTAGGTGATGAATTTAAAAAACATAAAGAAGATGATCATTTTAAAACTAGATGGAGCGTGGACCCAATTATTTCAGATAAAATTCATAATTCTCTTAAAAAACTTTATGCTGAATTAGATGACGAAGAAATTATTTCTGAAAGTGAAATTATCAAACAATTTCTTAATAATTTGGAAGATATTTCTGAACAATATAAAAATGAAGAAATTATTAAACGCTGGTTGGGTATTTCTAAAAATATTGATAGAAATCAATTAGGGCACTGGGGTAAAATTACTTCTTCAAGTATCAGAACTAGAGGAATTAAAGACTATGCTTTTTTAGTTATGAGAGAACATGGTTCCCCAATGCATTTTTCCGAGGTAGCGAAAGAAATTACTAAGATTTTTAATAGAAAAACTAACTCAGCTACTTGTCATAATGAGTTAATAAAAGATAGCCGTTTTGTTTTGGTAGGAAGAGGGTTGTATGCCTTAAAAGAATGGGGATATAAACCGGGGGTAGTTAGTGAGGTGATCAAAGAAATTCTAAAAAAAGAAGGACCACTTACTAAAGAAGAGATTATTGATAAAGTTTTAAAAGAAAGATATTTAAAAAGAAACACTATTTTAGTAAATCTTCAAAACTCTAAGAAATTCAAGAAAAATAAAAAAGATCTTTATACTTTGGTCTAAAGTAGAAAACACATAAAGAAAATCCCTCAGTTAATTAATTGAGGGATTTTCTTTTAATTATTAGTTTTTTAAGTTATTATTAAGACATGTTTGGAAGTTTATTTTTAAGTATTTATAGTTTGATAACTGCTTTAATTCCAGTTTTTATTACCATTATTTTAATAATTTTTGCTTGGAAAATCTGGCTTTATTTTATTAGAATCTCATATATTTCTACCATAGAGTGGGTGAATTTAGAAATTAGAATACCAAAGGAAATTCATAAATCACCCTTAGCGATGGAATTAGTTTTAAATTCTATGCTTCAAACTTATCCTGGTACTTGGTATCATAAATATATAAAAGGGATTGTTCGTTCTTGGTTTTCTTTGGAGCTTGTTTCAATTGAGGGAAGCATTCATTTTTTTATTCGTCTTCCTAAGATTTTTAAAAGTTATATTGAATCACAAATATATTCCCAATATCCTCAAGTAGAAATAAATGAAGTCCCTGATTATGTTGACTCTATTCCTTCTTTTGTTAGAGGAGGTGAGTGGAGCATCTTTGGATCGGAAATTATTCTTAATAAGCCAGATCCCTACCCAATAAAAACATATATTGATTATGGGTTAGATAGGGCAGTCGGCTCACTAGAAGAAGAAGAGAAAGTTGATCCGATAACACCAACTCTAGAATTTTTTGGGTCTATTGGTCCAGGAGAGCAGATCTGGACTCAAATTTTAATTCGGGCTTCAATGAAAAAATCTCCCAAAAAAGGAAGTTGGTTTAAGAAACAAGATTGGAAAGAGCAAGGGAAGGAATTAATCAAAGAAATCAAGGAACCATATAAATCAGAAAAAGATAAATTTCCTGAAACTATGACAAAAGAAACCCAAGAAGTGATTAATGCTATTGATAGAAGTATAAGTAAACCCGGTTTTGATTGCGGGATTAGAGTGATCTATCTAGCAAAAAAGGATAATTTCCAAATCATTAATGTCCCCGCTTTACTTGGGATATTTAAGCAGTATAATTCTGGGAATCTCAATGGTTTTAGACCCTTTGGGGATACTATCACTGCCTTTGATTATCCCTGGCAAGATATAGGAGGGCACAGAGTTGATGTTAGAAGAAGAAAAATGTTAGATGCTTATAAACTTCGCTCTTATTTCCATCCGCCCTACAAAAGAGAACCATTTGTTTTAAATACAGAAGAATTAGCCACAATTTATCATTTTCCAGGGAAAGTATCCGAAACCCCTGGGTTCAAGCGAGTAGAATCCAAAAAAGCAGAGCCACCATCAAATTTGCCTATTTAATTTATGAATCATAAAAATCTCTATATTGCCTTAATTATAATCGCAGTTATTTTGGTCATTGGTTTATTTTGTTTTTTACTAATTCCGCCAAAAAATTTTCCTGTTGGGAAAATAATTAAAATTACAGAAGGAAGCAGTTTAATAAATATTTCAAAACAATTCAAAGATGAATCAATTATTAAATCACCAGTTATTTTTCAATCAATAATAATTTTAATCGGGGGAGATAAAAAAGTTGATGCCGGGGGGTACATTTTTGATAAAAAATTATCTATTTTTGAAGTTGTCTATCGAGTAGTAAAAGGCGATTATCATTTACCTTCAATAAAAATAGTTCTTCCAGAAGGTATTTATCTTGAAGAAATAGCTGAAATTCTAGATAAAAATCTACCAGAAGTAACTAAAGAAGAATTTTTATTTTTAACCAGAGGAGAAGAAGGATTTCTTTTTCCCGATACTTATTTTTTTTCACCAATGACGACAGCAAAAGAAGTGGTAAAAACTCTTAAAGATAATTTCAGTAATAAAGTGGCAGATTTAGAGATTGATATTAGTAAAGCTGGAAAAAATTTAGAAGAAATTATTACCATGGCTTCCTTGATTGAAAAAGAATCTAATAGTAATGATTATGAGGAGAAAAGAATTGTTTCCGGTATTTTATGGAAAAGAATTGAAAAGAATATGCTTTTGCAAGTTGATGCCGTTTTTCTTTTTCTTATCGGAAAAGGAAGTGCTAAATTAACTTTAAGTGATTTAGAAATTGATTCTCCATATAATACTTATAAATATTTAGGGCTTCCCCCAGGACCAATTGGCAATCCGGGATTATTGTCAATAAAAGCGAGTCTTTATCCAGCAGAGTCACCGTATTTTTATTATCTTCATGATAAAGATGGCAATATTCACTACGCTGAAAATCTAGATGAACACAATAACAATAAACAAAAGTACTTAAAATAAAATTATGATAGCCAAGAAAAAGAAAACTTGTCCTAAGAAAAGTCAAAAGGTCTATGTGGCTGTTTCCGGTGGAGTTGATTCCTCTGTTTCATTGGCTTTATTAAAAGAACAAGGATATGATGTCGTTGGTGTTTTTATAAGAGTTTGGCAACCTAATTTTTTAGAATGTAATTGGAAAGAAGATAAACGAGACGCCATGAGAGTTTGTGCCCACTTAGGTGTTCAATTTCTTGAATTTAATTTTGAGAAAGAATATAAAAAAGAAGTGGCTGATTATATGATTGAAGAATATAAAATTGGCCGAACTCCTAATCCAGATGTGATGTGTAATCAGCAAATTAAATTTGGTACTTTTCTAAAAAAAGCGTTAGAAATGGGAACTGATTTTATTGCTACTGGGCACTATGCTAAGATTGAGTCACACAAAGCAGGACGATATTTGCTTGTTGGAAAGGATACTAACAAGGATCAATCCTATTTTCTTTGGACTTTGACCCAAGAGCAATTAAAATATGTTTTATTTCCAATTGGGGGATATCAAAAAAAAGAAGTTCGAAAATTAGCAAAAAAGTTTAAACTGCTAACGGCGGAAAAGAAAGACAGCCAAGGTTTGTGCTTTCTCGGTAAACTAAATGTTAAAGATTTTCTCAAACACTACATTAAAGAAAAGCCCGGCAAAGTGCTTGATCAGGACGGGAAGATAATAGGCAAGCACTCCGGCGCGGTTTTCTTTACCCTAGGCGAACGTCATGGCTTTAAAATTTTTCAAAAATCACCAAACGAACAGCCACGCTATATTGT
>Ga0155756_112_pt1 | contig 17627 bp, 19 predicted proteins | sample RifCSPlowO2_01_FD_107410 | JGI IMG/M metagenome (GOLD analysis project Ga0155756, IMG submission 107410) | Candidatus Nomurabacteria bacterium RIFCSPLOWO2_01_FULL_33_24
CATAAGTTCTTCCTTGGTAAATCCTAAGTTTATTAACGGGATTACCATTATGTCTCTGGTGTTCTTAAGGACTTGAAAGATTTTTATTGATTCACGCTTTGGCGAATCGCAAAAAACTTCCACCAAATCCTCTCCTTTGAAGATAAAGTCCACCGAGACCGTGTTTTTATCGGCCATGCCGTTGGGATTATAGTAAACTTTTAGTGTACGAAAATTATTTTCAACAAAACATTGAATATAAATTTTGCCACCCACTAAATATTTTTCGTTTTTCATTCTGGGCATAGAATTAAAAACATGCTCCAGAAGATTATGACTTAAAACTTTATATTTATCGTAGTAAGTCAAATCAAACCTTGTTGAGTCGCCTTCAGCAACCTTGTTTCTCCCTCCCCTTGACTCAAAAAAGAAAAGAGAGAAAAGCATAACAAAGAAAAAAATTTTTGTTTTCATCTCTTTGGTTTTTAGGTTTTTAAATAACTAGACAGGAAAAAAACCTGTCCTTAAATAATATCACAAATATAATAATTAGTCAAATAAATCATTTTTTAAATAATTGACTCTTTTTCTCTATGTGCTATTTTTAAAGTAGATCTATTTGATCTCTGTTGTGAAATATTTTGCAACAATATTCTTTAAAAACTTATCAAAATGAACAAAAAAAATGAATTTGGATACGGGGTTGATTATGCAAGACAAATCATTTTAAATGCCCTGAATTTTGGGTCCGTTAAAATTAATGCCCAAGAACCATTCCAGTGGAAATCTGGATATCGGATGCCTATCTACAACAACAATAGAATATTAGCAAATAAAAAAGTCAATCGAGCCTTGGTTTGGGGAGGATTTATTGATTTAATGAAAAAAAATAATATTCCCAATCCAGATATTTTTTCCGGAGTAGCTATCGGAGGGATTCCTTGGGCAATTTTAATAGCTCATGAGTTAGGTTGTGATTTTATCTATGTAAGAAGTGAAAACAAGGGACATGGATTAAAACAAACCATTGAGTGTCTTGGTTCAAACGAAGAAGTGAAAGGAAAAAAAATAATAATTATTGAGGATTTATTTTCTACTGGGGGAAGTTCTCTTGAAATTATAGATAACGTGAGAGAAGCCGGGGGAATTGTTGATTTTTGTTTGGCTATTTTTAGTTATGAATTTCCAGAAACTGAAAAAGTGTTCAAAACTGCCAAATGCGCGAATTTGTCTATTGCTAATTATGATACACTTTTAGATGTTGGCTTGGAACATGGTTTCTTTAAAAAATCTGAAGAAAAACTTTTGAAAGAATGGCGAGAAGATCCTTTAGGTTGGGGAGAAAAAAATGGCTTCCCCAGAGTAGTCAGTAGTCTTTAAAATTTAAATTAAAAAAAGAGATCATTGATCTCTTTTTTCTTTATTTTTAATTAAAATTTTTTTTGAATAAGGATTTTTTTTAAACCTACTTCTTTTAGGTTTCTTGGGTAAGTATATTTAATAAAAGATTTTTTATCTTTATAGATAGATACTACCATTTTGTTTTTTTTATCGCATTCATTTCTTTTAAACTCATAGGAAACAAGGTAATATCCGCCTATTTTTCCAATTTTAATATTAAATTTTCCACTTTTCACTAATCTCCATAACTTTATGTCAGTTTTGTATTTTAATCTTCTTTTTCCTTCTCGGCGTCTTCTAATAAAAGCACAAATATCATTTAAAATGATTTGTCTCATAACCTGACAATCAATTTTAGAATCAGAAAACTTAAACGGCTCAGTTAATTTTCCTCCAATAGAGATGCGAGATTCTTTGAGCCAAATATATTCCTTGTCTTTCTCTCTACTCCAAGGTTCTAGATTATAATCGCGATGGATTTGGAAAAGAAAAGATTCTGGATTTTCAAAAAATAACTGTTGGATAAATTTTTCTAGTTCATTTACTTTCTTTATCATTTTTGATTTTTAGTTTTTAAATTACAAGATAGAAACTTATATTATATATAATAATTTCTATATTGACAAATGGTTAATATCTTGATAATATAGAGATGAAATGCAAATAATTTTTTAACAAAATTTTTAAAGTATGAAAAAAAAATTAAGCTTTTTAAGCCAAGAGGATCTTTCGGTGATTAAATCAGCGACTCTACCTTTTCGGGCGCTTAATCACAAATTACGCCAACAAATATTAGCCATCATAGATGAGGCTCAAAGAAAGGGAAAAAAAATTTGTGTGACTGATATTTATGTAAACTTAAGGGAGGAACAATCAGTTATCTCTCAGCATTTGGCAATCTTAAGAAAAGTGGGAGTTGTCAAAACTGAAAGGAATGGAAAATTTATTTATTATTTTGTGGATAAAAACAAAGTCCGGGAAATAGTAGGTAAAGCGAAAGAACTCGCAGGAATTAAGTAATTGGGCTTTTGTAAAATAAAACCTCTCAAATGAGGGGTTTTTTCTTGATTGATTTTTGTTATTTGTATATCCTTAAAAAGAACAGGGCCCTATCGTCTAACGGTTAGGACGCAAGCTTCTCAAGTTTGAAATCCGGGTTCGATTCCCGGTAGGGTCAAAAAATTTCGTAACCTCATTTTGTGAACTAATTATACACTTTGCGCGAACTTTTTTCCAGCGAAATGAATAGCGTTTCCCGTGCGCTAAAGCGCCTCTGTGCGAAGCACAGAGCTTCTGCTGAAGCAGAAGTGCGGGAAAACGCTAAATGGCCGGAACGCAAGCGAAATTTTGCGAAATGCTGGGGGTTGGGGGGAGGAATGCGGGGCGGAAACTTCCGCCGAATTTCAAAAACATTAGTCTCGGTTTTGCGAATCCTTCCTCCCGCAAAATAGTTTCGCAAAACCGAGTCCATTTTGTATTTGTATTGCGTGTCTCGCTTTTCTCCTTTAGAGAAACTGTGTATCACACAGGCGTGCGTAGCACGTGTGAGGCACGCTATTTGTTTTTCTCGTAAAAAATTCGTGCAAATTCCGAATTTGTTTAGGAAATTGTACTAAGAGAAATTGCGGAAATAAAAAAGAGAGATTTTTAAATTCTCTCCTTTATTTCATTTTAATTATTTTATTATTTAATAATTTGTTTGGTTATATTTATAGCAGCTTGATGAATGTCATCAGCTTTATAAATACCCGAACCAACAATGGCATGCCAATTGTCGCCAGCAGACTTGGCACATTCAGATATATCTCCTCCTTGAGTAAGAAAACCTGGGGCAGATAAAGTATAATTTCCCTCACCCAGTTCATTAACCACAAGACTACGTAGTTTCATTACCCAATGAAGCTTGTTTCCTGGAACAATGAAATGATTAACCCCAAGTTCGCAGGCTAAACGAAAGATTCTCTCTGGAACATCATCAGCAATATAACCACCTTCGCTCACTAAAAACTTTGGATGAGTCATGATGCCACCAGTAAGCACTTGGAGACCGGCTTCAAAACATTCATTTGTCCAGATAGTTTGAGTTTCTGGACCAGCAAAAGGAAAGAGAATAGCGGCATCAACACCAGCTTCTTTGAGATCTTTACTAAAACCTTTTCCCATGTCTGGAATATCATTCCCGGCTTTTTGATGATCATAGATAATTACGGTTTTCCCATAATTTTCTTTTATGATATCTACGGCGAATCTTAATCCCCGAAAAGCCATGCGGAATCCGATCTTAAAACCACCAATCCCCGGGACATCCTTTACTTTAATTGCCAAATTTTCTAATTCCTCAAAATCGTTCACATCCGCTGCAATAATAATACTTTTTTTTAAATTAATAATTGCCTTCATAAGATTTTTTCCCTCATTTAAAAATTTTAATATGCAATATTACACAGTTACAGCTTAGTATTAAAATGTATTTTCGTCAATAATAGAAAAAATCAGAAGCTATCCCCGCTTTAAGTGATTCTAATCTTCTGATTGGGTGTTTTTTTTGTTTTTTATCTATCTGGAGGAATTTCATAATAATTCAACAAGAATTTAGCTGTTTCCATAAATGGAGGAGCTAATGTTTGAGAAGAATAACGAACTCCTTTGGGATCAATAGCATAAAGAAGAACCAAAAAATCTGGGTCATAGGCTGGAAAATACCCAAAGAATGAATGAAGATAACGATCTTCATAGTATCCTCCCCCGCTCTTATTAGCAATTTGCGCTGTCCCGGTCTTGGCAGCAATACTGTAATGTTCCATTTTTTCCTTGCCATTGAATAAAGCAGTATCAACTATCTCCACTAACATTCTAGTTATTTCTTTTGAGGTATCTTTTTTAATAATTTGTTCATCTGATGGAGGATATTTTATTTCCTTACCCCCCCCTTTTTCGTATTTTATTTCTTTTACTAAATGAGGAGTAATTTTTGTTCCCCCATTAGCTAAAATTGAGAAAGCTCTTACCGCTTCAATAGGAGTGATAGCAATTCCTTGCCCAAAGGCAACCGTCGCATATTCTATCTCTCTCTTGCTTTCTAGGTTAGATATTAATCCGCTTGTTTCATTAGGTAAATCAATCCCTGTTTTTTCTCCAATTCCATATGAAATCAAGTATTCTTTTAATTTATCTTTGCCAACTTGTTGCATAACAAAAACCATCCCGGTATTTAAAGATTGATTTAAAACTTCTTGCATATTTACGGTTCCTCTCCCCTTCTTATCAAAATTATGAATTGTTTTATTTTCTACCACTATTTTTCCCCCATCATAATAAGTTGTTTCAGAAGTAATGGCTCCCGTGTCTAATCCAGCGGCCATTACCAAAGGTTTTATAATAGATCCCAACTCAAATACATTTTCAACTATTGGGTTAGAAAACAAAGATGGGTCGTCTACTTTTGAAAAATCATTTAAATCAAAATTAGGAAAAGCGGCCATAGCATAAATTTCTCCCGTTTGAGGATTAATAATTATTCCCCCAGTTGAATCCGCCCTCCAATCATCCATAATTGCTTTCAACTTGTCCTCTAAAAAAACTTGAACGGTTGGTTCAATTGAAGTAATAACATCACCCTTTCTTTGATCTTCTTTGTCTACTAATCTATTAACCGTTTTTCCAATATTAGAAAATACTTCAGCAAAAAAATTGATATAGAGATCATCCTCTTCTTGAGATAAAACATCTTCATAATATCTTTCAATTCCATAATGGCCAATTAGATCATTTTCTTTAAAGGCAATTAAACCCAAAACATGGGAGGCCAAATTACCTCCTGGATAAAATCTCCATCTTTCTTTATGAATATCAACTCCCGGAAGATTTAATTTTCTTAATAAATCTGCTTCTTTTTTGTGTATCTTATTAGCTATTTCCTCATAGGGATCATCTTTTTTTTCTGCTTTAACTAAAAAAGATTCGTGATCAATAGGAATAATTTCCACAATACTATTGTAAGTATCTTCGATATTATTTATCTTCCCCGGATTAATGGCCACCTTAAATCCAGAAATTGTTCCTGCTCCGGTGATTAAGTCACCACTCTTATCTTTTAAAAAAATTGAACCTCTTTTAAATATGTTTGAAGACGGGGTAACATATTGTTTATCAGCTTGTTCTTTGTAAGAAGAACCATGCAAAACTTGAACAAAAAAAAGCTTCGTTATTAAAAGAAGCGCAAATACTAAGATAATAATAGTCAGGACTCTCATCCTTGTTGGTTGTTTAGATATCATTTTCTAAAAGAATAGTATTTCTAGCCATAGCTTGAACATGAGAAGAGGTAAAATAAACTTTCTCTAAATCTTTAAAACCCAGAGAATAAGCTAAATTTAAATTAATTTTTTGATTTAAGGTTAAATATTCTAACTCTAATTCCCTTATCTCAGAACTAATAGATTGAGTGTTATTATTAATCTCTTTTCGTTTAATAATATTAAATGTTGTATCCCCAACAAAGTAAAGATACATTATACCTAGTATCAAAAATAATATAAGAGAAAAACTAAATAATTTTTTTTCTAGATTATTTTCAGTCTTGGAAAATATATTAAATTTTATAACTTTACTTGTTATCATGATATTTTTTCTAAAATTCTTAACTTGGCGCTTCGTGATCTTGGGTTTTTTTGAATTTCCTCTTGTCCTGGACTGATTGGTTTTTTCGTTATTAAAATGGCGATTTTTTCTTTTGATTTTTCTCTAAAAAATCTTTTGACTATTCTATCCTCTAAACTATGAAAAGATATTACGACTAGACGACCATTATTTTTTAAATATTTAAATCCGATTTCAAGACCCTTTTCTAAAATTCTTAATTCATCATTAACAGCAATTCTTATGGCTTGAAAAGTTTTAGTGGCATAATGAATACCTTTCTTCTTTTGATACCAAACAGGAATTGCTTTTTTAATAATGTCTACTAAATCAAAAGTGGTTTCTATTTCTTTCTCTTCTCGTAATTCAACAATTTTATGAGCAATAACTTTAGCAAATCTTTCTTCTCCGTAACCATAAAAAATATCTTTTAAACTATCTTCACTCCACTCATTAATAATTAATTTAGCAGTTAAGTCGTCATCAGAAATATCTTTTTTCATTGTCATCAATAGTGGTTCGTCTCTTTGAAAAGAAAATCCTCGCCCCGATTCATCAAGCTGATAAGAATTTAATCCTAAATCTAATAAAATAGCATCAATTTCTTCAACACCTAATTTATTTAATACTTTATCTAGATCTTGAAAATTTGATCTTTGTATTTGAACATTACAATCTTTTAATATTTTTTCAGCTTCCTTGATAATTTGTTCATCTACCTCAATTCCAATAACTTTGACTTGATTGTTATATTTCTGACAAACATAATTACTGTGCCCTCCTCCTCCAAGTGTTCCGTCAACAAAGATATTCCCTTTCTTGAGATTTAACCCCCTTATTGATTCTTCTAAAAGAACTGGTATGTGCTTCATAAAGCTCCTGCTTGTCCTAGTTTCTCAGCCAGAGAATCAGCTCGTTTTTCTACTACTCTCTTGTAATCAACCCAAGCCTTATCGTTCCAAATTTCTACTCTATTCTGAACACCAATAATAACTGCTTTACTTTTAAGATCTGCCCGGTCTTTTAAAAAATCTGGCAATAAAATTCTCCCAATACTGTCAACTTCAATCTCAACCGCCCCGCCAAACATAAAACGATTAAAACTTCGGTTGTCTGCTTGAAGCATTGATGATTCAGATAATTTTTCTGAAATCTTATTCCACTCTTTAAGAGTAAAAACAAACAAACAATTATCTAGCCCCGGAGTGATAATAATCTTTTTTCCCATTTCTCGACGAAATTTTGCCGGAAGGGAAATCCGGTTTTTATTATCAATTATGTGAATGTATTCGCCGATTAACATATTAATTGTGAATTGTGGATAAAATGTATATTCCACTATTTCCCACTCAATAAATATTATAAACCACTTGTTCCCACAAAGGCAAATTGAGTTATCCACAGTTTTGTAGTTATCCACAGTTTTTTTATTTAAGGTTTTAACCCTTATCTTATGGACACAGGAAAAGATTTATTATATAGTTAAAATAGACTTATGTTTGTTTAATTTAAATTAAAAATTATGTTAAATTTATCCGCTTCTTACGACCAACGAGAACATTTCTATTTAATGAATCTTCAGGATGATCAGAAAAGCAAACCAAGAGCAAGAACAATCTTTTTTTTACTGTCAAAGTTTAAAAAGATGATTAACATAATTCTTGGCCATAAATAAATTAGATAAAAGACCTTTTTCTTAAGGTCTTTTTTTATTTGAAATTAAAATAAATTTATTTTTTTGGCCTAAGGGTTGGAAAAAGAATTACTTCTTTAATATTTCTAGCATCAGTTAAAAGCATAACAAATCTATCAATACTCATCCCTATGCCTCCAGCTGGAGGCATTCCATATTCCATGGCTTCTATATATTCTTGGTCATGAGGATGAGCTTCTTCATCCCCTCCTTCTCTTATTTTTTCTTGTTCCAGAAAACGATGATGTTGATCAATCGGGTCATTTAATTCTGAAAAAGCATTTATAACTTCCATCCCCGCTACAATTAATTGATAACGATCAATCATCTCCGGATTATTTTCTTTTCTTTTTGCTAAAGGAGAAAATTCAGCTGGATAGTCAACAATAAAGGTTGGTTGAATTAATTTTGGCAAACAAGTTTTTTTATAAATATTATCCATTATTTTGGTTCTTGAATCTGTTTCGTCAACTTTTATCCCTAATCGCTGAGCAGTAAGAGATAATTCTTCCCTAGTAACTTTTTCAGGATCACTAATTAAAGAATGTTGTTTAATTAAACTTAAAAAAGAGACTCTTTTAAATTTTCCAGCAAAAGATATTTTATTTCCATTATATTCAAAATCTGTTTTGTTAATTACTTTCTTTATTACAGTTTTTAATAATTTTTCCAGAAAGTCCATATGTTTGCTGGCATCAGCATAAGCTTCGTAGACCTCAATCGTGGTAAATTCTGGATTGTGAGTAACATCAATCCCTTCATTACGAAAAAGTCGACCAATTTCATAAACTTTTGGGAAATTACCTATCAGCAATTCTTTCAAGTGTAACTCCGGAGCTACTCTTAAATAAAGATTAATATCAAGAGCCTTATGGTGAGTAATAAATGGCTGGGCGGTAGCTCCACCGGCTAAAGATTGTAAAATTGGAGTTTCTACTTCTAAAAAATTTTTTTTATCTAGATAATTTCTTAATTCTGAAATAAATCTTGAACGAGTTATAAAACGTTTTTTTACCTCCTCTGACATAAGAGTATCTAAATATCTCTTCCTAAACCTTTCTTCAACATCCTGAAGACCATGCCATTTTTCAGGTAAGGGTTTGAGACTTTTAGAAAGCATTTTCCAATTTTTTATTAAAAGTGTTTTCTCTCCTCTTTTGGTTTTGAATAAGAAACCATCAAATTGAATAAAATCTCCAATATCAACTGTTTCATTAAATAAATTAATCAATTCATTTTTCATTTCATCTTTTTTTATTAATCCTTGGAAACAAGCAGTTCCATCATTAAAATTTAAAAAAACAAGACCACCCTGGGGACGAAGGGACATTATCCGACCCACTACCGAAATAGCCGTTTTTCTTTTTGATAATTTAATAAAATCAGAGATAAGTTCCTCTAAACAAAAATCTTTTTTGGAATTAACTGGATAGGGGTTAATCCCTTTTGATTTTAAAAGCTCAAGTTTCTTTAAACGATTTTCTCTTATATCTTCCAATGATGACATATTTTCACTCTATTTTTAAAATTTTATATTTAATAGTCTTTTGGGGACCTTTAACTAAAATAATTTCGTTCGCCTTATTTCCAAACAAGGCTTCTCCTAAGGGAGATTTGTTTGAGATTTTATTTTGTTCTGTGTCTGATTCAGTGGAACCAACAATTTGGTAAGTTAATTCTCCTCCCCCTTCTTTTTTTATTGTAACTTTTGAGCCAATTTCTACTACATCACGATTGGCTTTTTTAGTAATAATAACTGAAGATTTAAGAATATTTTCAATCTCTGAAATTCTTTCTTCTAGTTTAGCTTGGTCTTCGCGAGCTTGTTGATATTCAGCATTTTCAGAAAGATCACCTAGTGATTTAGCAAATTCTAAGCTTTCTATTATTTCTTTTCTTTTGACAGTTTTCAATTCCTCGAGTTCTTTTTCCAGTTTCGTTTTTTTTTCCTTACTTATATATTCAATATCATTAATCATGACAGTATTGTATCATTCTTTCCCTCTATTGCAAGTAAATTATTCTAAGTATTCTGGAGTATTGATAGTCATCCAATTAAGGAGATCTCGCATAACGTGGGAAGCAGTCGTAGAGTAATACTCTGGACCATTTTCCATTAAAACAGTAAAAGAGTATTTTGGGTTATCATCTGGGAAAAAACCAATTACCCAAGAATTAACATATTTTTTAGCTGAACCAAGTTGAGCTGTTCCTGTTTTGGCGGCCACTTTGACTCCACTAATATTTAAACTATTAGCTGTTCCGGTTGTCACTGCCTGACGCATTCCTTCTTTTACTGTTTTAAAATACTCTTCCTTTATATTTAAATTTTCTATTTCTTTGTTTCCCTGACTTTTTCGACTCATAATTAAAAGTTGGGTTGAAGATTCTCTATTTTGTAAAACGGAATCAAGAGCAACATCATTATTCTTCAACAAAAGGTGAGGATAAATTAAAACACCATTGTTTGCCAAAATGGCCGTTGCTCGAGCCATTTGAAGTGGTGTTACTTGAAGACCATATTGTCCAATAGCAGTATGATAAGTGTCTCCCAGTCTCCAGGAATCTCCATTAAAATTTAATTTTTTCCATTCGGGAGTTGGAATAGTTCCAGAAATTTCCCCCGGAAAATCAATCTTGGTCTCTTCTCCAAAACCAAACAATTGTAAATATTTTTCTATATTACTAATTCCTAATCCTTTTTGATTTTCAAAACCACCGCCAATTTCATAAAAATAAACATTAGAAGAAACAGCCAAAGCTTGTTTCATATCAACCCAGCCATGAGCTTTCCAATCTTTAAAAACGGATTCTTGGTCGGGGAAATATGGATTGGGAATAGAAATTGAACCAGTGCTTAATATTTTTTTTGAAGGATTAATTATTTCTTCATTTAAGGCTCCTAAAGCTAAAAAAGGTTTTATAATTGATCCGGGAGTATAAGCCCCAGTTACTCCCCTAAATAAAAAAGGTTTTTTGTCATCTTGTAAATATTGATTAATTTTTTCCTGATCGCTTCCCTTTGATAAAACTTCTGAATCATATTCCGGGAAACTAACTAAAGCAATAAGTTCTCCATTATTGATATCCATAATAATACCAGCCCCCCCCGTAAAAGAATAATCTTCAGAAAAGTTAGCGATAAGTTCAAAAAGTTTTTCTTGTATTTGGGAATCAATTGTTAAAAAAATATTATTACCATGAATTGGAGGATTGATGATACTTTCTGATTGAGTTTCTCCCAAAACATTTGTTTCTAATATTTTTGATCCATTTGTTCCTTTTAAAATTTCATTATAATAATTTTCAAGACCACTTTTCCCGATAATATCCTCTTGCCAATAAAAACCAGCTTTATCTTTGGTAGGATAACTTACATATCCTAATAAATTTGAAAAACCAACTAAATTAGTATAAAAACGACCCGGAAACAATTGGCTTCTTTGACTAAGATCATTCCAAACTAATTCTGTTTGATAACGATCGTAAATAACTCCCCTGTCGGAAAAAATAGGGGTGATGCTTAAGCTATTATTTTCTCCAAGATTGAAATAAGCTTCTCCTTTTATAATTTGAAGAAAACTTAATCGGCCCAAAATAATAATTCCAATTAAAATAAAAAACAAACCCAAAGAAAGAATAGTAATTTTAGGAATTGGTCTTTCTATCCTTCCTTCAAATTGCTGAGTATCAAATTTAGGAAGGTTTTTAGAGTCAAGAAAAATTTCATCTGGCTCAACCTCGCTTCTCCAAGTGGTCGATATTCTCTTTTTATTTTTTCTAAACATAGAATCTAAGTTTTTTCTTTAAAAATTCTATTAGGATGAGAATGATAATTCCTATAAAAAGAGTAATGATGGGAATCTCAAAGAACTTAGTTAAATTTATTCCATACAATAAATCAATTAAAAGAAAGGAAGGAATAATTTCGTAAAACCTTTTGAAATAAAAAGATAAAATAAAAGCAAAAATTATTACCAACCAAAAAGGAGCCAAGAAAATGCTCAAAAAGAGCAATAAATCCAATAAAATTCGTTTTATCATATTGCTTATTATATTACTCTTATCTTCTAAAACAAAATAAGATCCTCGATTGACTTTTTAGATTTAAATTGTTATTTTTAAATCAGTTTTGGGACATTAATAATTTTAAAATAAAAACATGAGACAATTAAAAATTACCAAAAGTATTACTAACAGAGAAAATCTTTCCCTAGAAAAATATTTACAGGAAATTGGTCGAGTAACTTTACTAACCCCCGAAGAAGAAGTGTGGTTAGCTAAAAAAATAAAAGAAGGAGATATTGAAGCTTTACAAAAATTAACAGCGGCCAATTTAAGATTTGTTGTTTCCGTGGCTAAGCAGTATCAAAATCAAGGATTTTCCTTAAGTGATTTAATTAATGAAGGAAATCTCGGATTAATAAAGGCGGCTCAAAAATTTGATGAGACACGGGGTTTTAAATTTATTTCTTACGCTGTTTGGTGGATCCGCCAAACAATTTTACAAGCTTTAGCTGAACAGTCAAGAATTGTTCGACTCCCTTTAAATAAGGTTGATTCTTTAAATAAAATAAACAAGATTTTTATCCGTTTAGAACAAGAGTTTGAAAGAGAACCTTCTCCTGAAGAAATAGCTATTGAGCTTGATCTCTCGTCAACAGAAGTCAGTGAAACCTTAGAAGTAGCTAAAAAATATATATCATTTGATGCCCCTTTGGAAGAAGGAGGAGAGGATTCTCTTTTAGAAATAACAGATGGTGGCGAAAAGACACCAGACACAGAGGTAATGTACAACCAATCCTTAAGTAAAGAAATCGAAATAATTCTTGAAACTTTAAGTCCTCGACAAAAAGAGATTCTCACTCTTTATTTCGGTTTATTGGGAAAACAAAAAATGTCCCTTGAGGACATTGGGGAGAAAACTGGCTTAACCCGCGAAAGAGTTAGGCAGATTAAAGACAAAATAATTATAAAACTAAGAGCAGGTTCTTCAGCAAAAATGTTAAAACAATTTCTTGGTTAGTCATAATAAAATCCGCTTAAAAGCGGGTTTTTTCTTTAAAATATTTTTTTCCAAATAAAACGAAATAGTATCAGAATAATAAAGATAGAAAGCCCGTAGAATAAAAGTTTGTATTTAAAGAAAAAATTAACAATTTTTTTATTTTCAAATTTTTTTTCTTGGTTTTCTCTAAAATCATCAATTTTTCCAATTACTAATTTTATAGGACTAAGAACTTCTGGGGTTTTTTCTTTAATAAAATTTTCTATTTTCTTTATTGATATTTCAACAGTTGAATTATTATTAGTTTCTTTTTCAATGTCCTTGTTTTCAGCCTCAAAAGTTGAAACTCCAACCTCTTTAACTTCTAGGGTTTCTGTTATTTTTTTAGGAATAAAAAATTTATCTTTTATTGTCTCATTATTTTTTATCACCAAGGATTCTGTTTTTCCTCCCCCAATAACAATAGCTGGGTCAACGAGGCGAGCCAAGATCAAATGATCTCCAACAGAAACTTCCCAATCAATTGAAACATCTTTTACTTCTTTGGTTACTACCGAAAAATCTTGTTCTCCTAAAATTGTATTATCATCATAAAATTCAATTGTCCCGATTAATGTTTTTTCTCCTCCATTAAAAATTAAAGTATAAATTTTAATTATATCTCCCTCTTCAAAAGAACCTTCCGAGTACCAAATATTATTAGGAATAAAACCCACATTAGGTTTTATCCCCTCAGCTCGAGAAAGAGAAAAAAGAGTTAGGAAAATAAAAATTATATTAACTAGTCTTATTAACATAATTTTAAGTATAAAGGATTAGAGAGAGACTATCAAGAAACTCAAAAAGAAAATGAAAAAGCCGTCCGAAGACGACTTTTTCATGCCTACTTCAATACCCGAAAGTATTAAAGCAGACATTTGGTAGTATACCCCCTAACATAATCTAGTCAATATTATTTAACCAAAACTGGGGAAAACTAAAAAAGCAAATTTAAGCCTTAATTTTTATAGATTTTTTTTATTTACAATATTAAAAAAATATTGTCTTACTTTAAATATTTTTTTTCTTTCAATTTATCTGGCAAAAAATCATCCTTGGTATATTTCTTGTAATCCTGACCATATCCTATTTCCTTCATTAATTTGGTTTCCGGATTTCTTAATTTCATTGGAATTGGTAAATTACCATAATTTCTGACATCTTCCATTACTTTACGATAGGCATCATGAGTTTGGCGATCTTTTTTGCAATTTGATAAATAAACAACTCCATGAGCTAAGTTAAGTTCACATTCTGGGAGCCCAATAATTTCTACCGCCCTAAAGACACTATTAGCTACCACTAAGGCAGTTGGTTGAACTAATCCAATATCTTCGCTGGCAAAAATAACCATCCGACGAGCAATAAACTTTGGGTCTTCTCCCGCGTCTATCATCCGAGCTAAATAATAAAGAGCCGCGTCAGGTTGGCTAGCCCGCATGCTTTTTATAAAAGCGCTGATGATATTATAATGTTCCTCTCCTTTTTTATCGTATCTTAAAAATTTTGATTGGAGAGTATTTTTAAGATTATCTAAAGTAATTTTGTTATAAAGATTATAAGTATTTTCTAACATTGTAATTGCTTGGCGAGCATCACCATTAGCCATGGCTACTAACCAATCATTGGCTGTTTTATTTATTTTAAAATTAGTTCTTTTAATAATCTGAGACATTTCCTTTTCTGATAATTCGTTTAAGACAAAAACCCGGCATCGGGAAAGTAATGGAGAAATAATTTCAAAACTGGGGTTTTCGGTAGTGGCTCCAATTAAGGTTATTTCTCCTCTTTCTACAAAAGGTAAAAGAAAATCTTGTTGGACCTTGTTAAAACGATGAATTTCATCTAGGAAGAGGACTTTGGACTGATTATTATAGGTTTCAGAGGCAAGAATCTTGCGAATATCGGCTTTCCCAGCCGAAACGGCCGATAGCTCATATATTTCAGCTTTTAGGCTATCTGCATAAATTTTAGCTAAAGTTGTTTTTCCAGAGCCCGGAGGTCCCCATAAAATAAAGGAAAAAAGGTGTTTGTTTTTAATAGCCGTTAAAATAGGTTTGTTTTCACCTACTAAATGTTCTTGACCAACAAAATCCTTTATATTTTTTGGTCTTATCTTGGAAGCTAATGGTTCTTTGTTCATATTTTTATTATATAACTCTAATTTTTTACTTCCAACTATCTATTTAGGGGAATACTAGTTTATTGTCAGCTTTTTTATTTTTCCTCTCATTGTTGACTAAATTTCGCGCGATGCTAGGATAAAATAGAGGTTTAAATATTGTTCACTAAAAAATAAAAGGAGGTAAAAAATGCGTCAATTAAAAATTACCAGGAGTATTACCAACCAGGAAAATGAATCCTTAGAAAAATATTTGCAGGAAATTGGAGGTATAGATTTATTAGATCCTAACGAGGAAGCGGATCTCGCAAAAAAAATTAAACAAGACAACAACGACGAGGAGGCACAGGAGGCTTTTGAAAAATTAACTAAAGCCAATCTCCGTTTTGTTATTTCCGTCGCCAAGCAATATCAAAATAATGGATTATCCTTAAGTGATTTGATTAATGAAGGAAACATTGGATTAATGAAGGCGGCTAAAAGATTTGACGAAACAAGAGGGTTTAAGTTTATTTCTTACGCTGTTTGGTGGATCCGCCAGTCTATTTTAGTGGCACTCGTCGAACAACCAAGAATTGTTCGGCTTCCCTTAAATAAAGTGAATCTCATTAATGATGTCGAAAAAATCTTTACTCGTTTAGAGCAAGAATTCGAGAGAAAACCTTCTTCTGAAGAGATGGCGGAAGTATTAGAAGTATCTCTTGAGGAAATTGAGATGGCTCTGAGAATAAGAGCAAGGAATATTTCTATTGATGCCCCTTTTAATGATTCTTTTTTGAATCCTTTTTGGGGATCAGTGGGAGAAGGGGCATCAGAAGATTTTTCGCTCTTAAATATATTATCTAACGATGAAGAACCTCTTGATAAAACAATGATTAAAAATGAATTAAAAGAGGAAATTAAAAAAATCCTTAAGATTTTAAATAAGCAACAGAAAGAAGTTGTTGTTAAGTATTTTGGTCTAAATAGCAGTTTTTCACAAACACCTGGAAGTATTAGTGATGACTTAGACCTTACCCCAGAAAGAGTTAGACAAATAATAGAAAAAGCTATTAAAAGATTAAAAAAAGAGTTAAAACCATTGGGATCACATCTAAGATCATATCTTGGTTAAATAAAACCTGCTTTAATTAGTGGGTTTTTTGTTGCTTTTTTAATAACTGTCCCCTCAAAACAAAATTTGAAAGGAGGCAACTAGAATAACAAGAGAGTGGTATGAGGCTCAAAAAAACTTAAGGGAGTATATAAACATCTTTGGGAATTATGACGACAATCTTAATTATAGTATTCCTATTTATTTTAATGATTGGGGATGTTGTTGACTCCAAGCAAAAATGGCGACGGCGGTTGAGGCAGCGACATTAAGCGACTCACATTTGGGATTAATAGGGATAGAAATAAGGGTATCACATAATTCTAATGTCTTCTGCCTAATTCCCTTTGCTTCATTCCCTAAAATAAAAACAGTCGGCTGATCAAAAGATTCATCAGTAATATTTTGATCTGCCTTCTCATCAAGCCCATAAATCCAAAATCCTTTATCTTTTAGATCGCGGACAATCTGATTTACATTACCAACTTCAACAAGTGGTATTTGAAAAGCCATTCCGACAGAAACTTTAATTACCGTGCTGGTAATAGGAGCTTGATTATGTTTAGGAATTAAAATAGCTGAGGCGCCAAAAGCAACCGCTGAACGAATAATCGCTCCGACATTGTGGGGATCTTGAATTTCTCCGAGGATAAGAATTAAGGTGTCATTATTAATTTTAAAATCTTTAATAAATTCTTGATATGGTCTTATTAACTTGTCAAGAGATATTTTTCCAATAATTCCTTGGTGGGCAACCGAATCGTTAATTCCTCTCTTGTCTTTTTTTTCCTTTCCCAAATCGGAAAAAGTAATCCCCGCTTTTTTTATCATCTGCAAAAGCTCTTTATCATTTTGTTGTTCTTTTGTTAAATAAACTCTCGTCAAAACTTGAGGAGTATTTTTTAAAGCTTCTATAACTGTATGTTTCCCAGAAATATATATCTTATTTTGTTTTTTCATATTTTTTAGATTAAAAATTTTTTCTTGCCGGAAATAATTTTCTAAAAATATTCTTGCTAAACTTTTTTATGAACTATTGCCATGAGTTATTCTTTTGCCCACTTAACAATTTCTTCAATATCCGTGGGGTCTTTTGGATAAAATATTTTCATTCCTTTTTCTCGCGACCACTCAACTTCTCTTTTTGCTCCCCACGATTTTTCCCAATTCGGCATGGCTAAAACGGCATCAGCCACACGCATAAGAAATTGAAAATCTAAATCGTAGTAAAACTTTTCAGGCGGAGTCGCGCCTTTCTTGCTACTAAAATGTTCGGTGTGATTATGGGCGCAGAAAAAGCCGACTTCCCTATTGGCAAGCGCGATCTGATATTTTTCCGCTTCGCGGATATTACGCTCAATAGATTCAAATGTTCCATCTCCCGTATAGGGTCCTGCAATAAATACTATTTTCATATTATTTTTTGTTATGATATTTTAATATCTTATCATCTTTAACCAAATACCAGAACTTTGTCTGAATTTTCAATCATTTTGAGTAAATCAGACATTGTGGAAGCTGGGCAAATACTGCTTCCTTCTTTTCCTCGCATCTTGAGACAAGTTCCACAGGCATAAATTTCACCTTTTAATTCTTTAAACTCAGATACTTTTACAGAAATATCAAAATCTTTAGTGTCAGGAATAGTATCTAA
>Ga0155756_103_pt1 | contig 9750 bp, 11 predicted proteins | sample RifCSPlowO2_01_FD_107410 | JGI IMG/M metagenome (GOLD analysis project Ga0155756, IMG submission 107410) | Candidatus Nomurabacteria bacterium RIFCSPLOWO2_01_FULL_33_24
AGCTAATGAAAAATTTAATGCCTTGGAAGTTGGTATTTTTTCTCCTGATGAAATTCCTAGTCAATATCTTGGAGCAGGAGAGATAGGATACATTGTTACCGGTATTAAAAAACCAGGGATTGCTTCTGTTGGAGATACCATAACTTTTAACAGAAGCACTCTCTCGCCACTAACTGGGTATTTAAATCCTAATCCGGTAGTTTGGGCTTCAGTTTACCCAGAAAATGCTGATGAATTTAATGATTTGAAAATTGCCTTAGGGAGATTAAAGTTATCGGACTCATCTTTTTCTTATGAAGAGGAATCATCGGGGCTATTAGGAAAGGGATTTCGTTGCGGTTTTTTGGGAATGCTCCACTTAGAAATTATTACTGAACGCTTAAAAAGAGAATTTAAACTCAATTTAATTATTACTACTCCGAGCATTGCTTATAAAATTAAATATAAGTTAGGGCTTTCTGGGGGAAAAAAACAAGAAGAAATTATTTATTCCCCCTTTCTTTTCCCAGATGATAGTTTAATAGATCAAATATTAGAGCCTTGGGTTAAAGTTAAAATAATTACTCCAGAAGAATATCTTGGATCTTTAATGCAGGTTCTTTTTGAACATGAGGCAGAAATTGAAAATACAGAAAATTTTGGGGATAATCGCTCTACTCTTACTATTCAAATGCCCTTACGAGAGTTAATGCGAAATTTCTTTGATGAATTAAAAAGTCTTTCTTCGGGATATGCTTCTATTTCTTATAAAGTAGGAGAGTATCGATTAGCCAATGTTACTAAACTTGATATTTTAGTAGCTGATGAAGTAATTCCAGCCTTTTCTAAAATTATTTCCAAAAAGAAAGTTCAACAAGAAGCAGAAAAAGCAGTAGAAAAATTATATAAATTTTTACCCCGCCAAATGTTTGTCGCCAAAATACAAGGGAAGGCTTTGGGAAGAATTTTATCTTCTAGAACACTTAAAGCTTTTAGGAAAGACGTGACTGCTAAATTATATGGAGGAGATGTTACTAGAAAAAACAAACTTTTAGAGAAGCAAAAGAAAGGAAAGAAGAAGATGAAATCTCGTGGAAAAGTAAATATACCTCACGAGGTGTTTCTTAAAATGGTTAAAAATTAATTAAAAAATAGGAGCGTAGAGCAGAATCATACTGACGATAACTAAAATACAGACAATTGACCAGATAATTTGAATTTTCTTTTTATTTTTTCTATTGAATAACATGATGTTAATATTAATATAGATATGTATAATTATATGATATTATGAAAAAATTTCAAGAAAATAATAAATCTAATAAAATAATCTATTCAAGAATAATTTTGTTTTTTTTGATTCTAATTTCTATTTTTCTTGCTTATAATTTATTAGAGAAATTTAAAGATCATCAAGAAACAACCTCAGCGAAAAGAATAGCTAAAGAAAAGTTGGAAGAATTAGAAAAACAAGAAAGTAATCTTCAATCCAAAATCATTAATTTACAAACGGAACAGGGGATTGAAGAAGATATTCGGGAAAAATTCAGAGTGGGAAAAGAAGGGGAAGAATTGATTATTATTATTGAAGATCAAAACAGCAGTGAAGAAGATCTCAAAAATCAAAATAAAAAAGGTTTTTTGGATTTTTTAAAGAATATTTTTTAGTGGCGCTTCAGCGCGCGGGGAACGCCAGAACAAACTTTTAAAATGAGTTCGTTTGTGGTGTCTTTACTATACCAAGTTAGAACATATTTTAAATAAAAATCATGACCAAAACATGGCAGGCAAACTTGACCCGAGTGTGATAAAAGCAATAAAAAGAGCATGGGGGCTAACTGATAAAAATATTGTTATAGAATCTTCTGAGAAGCTATCAAATCTTGATAAAGGTCAACTAACTGGCAAGAACAGAACAATTACTTTTATTCCTTCAAAAGGTTTACAAAGAATTTTTGCAGGCAATATTGGAGGCACTTGCATTGACAGCATAGAAGAAGATTTTGCTAAAGGGAAATTTGAAAATATCACTTCCTACTCTCTTGTTTTAGATGAAGGAAAGACAACAGAAAGATTTGCCGGTGCATTTTTAGTCATAGAGACAGAAACAGAAAACAAAGAACCAACATTGGTTATTCGGAGCAACAATCCGTCAGAAAATTTGTTCTCAATGGTAGATGGCGATTCACTGATTAAAAATATTTTAGATCAAGTGAAAAGTATTGCTAATAAACGTGGAATAAAACATGTTACTGTGCCAGTTAGCGATTGTGGAAGATCATCATCAAACAGAGAGGTTATTTCTCAGTTTTATAAAACAAATTTTTCTAACAATCCTAAATTAGGGTTAGTTAAAAATAAAGAAACTGAATTTAACGGTTATCCCATTTGGAATAAAAATGGAAAAGATGCAGTTGTAGAAATTTAAGCCCGCCCCGCCAAAAAAATCCGAAAGGAAGCCCGCGCGGATTCCCTCCCAGACCCTTCCTTCCTCCGCGCGGGCAGAATTCAAATCCCCGCCGAATTTCAAAATCATTTAGTTCGTTTAAGGTGCGGGATACGGGAATCGAACCCGTGTCTCAACCTTGGGAAGGTCGTATTCTGCCACTAAATTAATCCCGCTTCTCATATAGCAATATAATATATTTTCTGATATAATAAAAACACGATGGAAGGTCAAAAAGAAGTATTAATTTATACCACCCCAACCTGCCAATATTGCGTTAAGGCAAAATCTTTTTTTAATGATAATAATATTTGGTATCAAGAATTTAATGTAGCGGTTGATATTGAAAAACGAAGAGAAATGGTGGAAAAAAGTGGACAAATGGGAGTACCAGTTATTTCTATTAATAAAGAAATAGTGATTGGGTTTGATGAAAATAAATTTCGAGAATTGTTAGAATTATAACTTTTTTATTAATTTCTCAAGATTCAGTGGATATTTTTTTAGCCTAACTTGAGCTCCCATAGTTCAACGGATAGAACAACCCCGTCCTAAGGGGTAGATGTGGGTTCAATTCCTGCTGGGAGCACCACGTTGAAAATTGCAAGTTTGAAGGGTTCGCACAAAGTGTATAATTACAGCACTAGAATAGAACTGATAGGGGAGGGCGGGATAAATTTCTCCCCAACCATTTTTTATGTTAATATAATAGTAATTATGGATCCTGAAGATAAAAAAATACTTGAAGAAACATTAGATTTAACTAGAAAAAATCATAAAATTTTAGTAAAGATAAGACGCCAACAAGTTTGGGCAAGGATTTATCGTATTTTTTATTGGATAGTGATCTTGGCTCTAGCCTTTGGTCTTTATGTTTGGTTGCAACCAAAGATTAGTAAAGTTAGCGCTCTTTTTGGAAAAGTGGGAGAAGGAATGGAAAATATATCAGACTTGGGCAAAAATTTACCCAAGGTTAATGATGTGACTAAAGTTTTTAACAGCCAATAATAATATAAAAAACAAATTTGCCGGAGTAGCCCCGACGCTACGATCGGGGTCCCGACTTCCGACATAAGATCGGGACGTCGGGACTCAGTATCAATTTACATTATGGCTTTTGTTTATATCTTAAAAAGTGAAGGTGGTAAATATTATGTCGGTAGCACAGAAGATTTAGGAATTAGATTAAAACACCATATAGGAGGTTACACACCGTCAACTAAAAGATTAGGTAAAATAAAATTGGTTTTTTCTCAAAAATACGATAGCATAATAGACGCTAGGACTGTTGAGAGAAAGATTAAGAAGTTAAAAAGAAAAGATTATATAGATAAGATAGTTAAAGATGGTTATATAAGAATAAATTCGCTTGGATAGCTTAAAATACGCCGGAGTAGCTCAGTGGTAGAGCGTCCGCCTGAAGAGCGGTAGGTCGCCAGTCCGATTCTGGCCTCCGGCATCAAAGAAAAAGAGAAAAGGGGAAAGTAAGAAAATTATTGAATTAATAATTAAAAAGGGCGTCCGCTGCCGACGTAAAGTCGGCACAAGCGCCGACGTAAAGTCGGCACAAGCGCCGACGTAAAGTCGGCACAAGCTGAAGAGAGTAGCTTGCCCCGACTAAAACGTCGGGGGTCGCCAGTCCGATTCTGGCCTCCGGCATATCTAAAAATAAAAAACCTCCTAATTAGGAGGTTTTTTATTTTTAGATAGATTTAACTTTTAGATTATTTTGTTTCCCTTTATCTATTTTAGGAATTTTAATTATTAGTAATCCGTGTTTTTCAGTGGCGTGGGCTCTGTCTGGTTCAACTTCTTCCGGCAGAATAATGGTTCTTGAAAATGCCCCCCAATAAAGTTCTCGGGCAAAATAATTTTCTTCATCAATAGTTTTATTTTCTTCCCTTTTGCCTTTGATAGTGATTGTATCTCTAGTTATATTTATTTGAATATCTTCTGGTCTTACTCCGGCGATCATAGTTTGGACAATAATTTCGGTTGGTGTTTGATGAATATCAATAGCTAATTCTGCCTCTTCGCTTTCTTCTGGGGACCACCCATCTTCCCCTTTGTCTTTATTAGACTTATTATTTAATTCAGAAATATTTCTTGGTTTTGCTTCCTCGGTTTCTGTATTTTCATGTTCCTCAAGCTTAATTCCCCCAGTTAATCTCTCAAAAAAAGACCTTTTTTTATTTTTCATCATATTAAATTCTTCCGCTCATTCTTCTTAATTTTTCGAAGAGTAATAAATTAATAATAGTTATGACCCAGAGAAAACCAAAAACAATAAAGAAATTTTCTCCACCATCTTTCATTATAAAGAAATTAAACACACTGTGCAAGGCAATCGCTCCAATTAATCCACCCAAAAGATAAAATCTTTTCTGATATTGTTTTTTATAAAAAGAGATACCAAGAACAATACCAATAAATCCGCTAGCAATCGCATGAAGAAGAGTTGCTCCCAAAAACCTTAAATTACCATTTAAAAGACTAACAACAGAGTCATTTAGAGAAAGAGGTTTAAGCAAAAATAAAGCATTTTCCAAAGCAGCAAAACCAAGGGCCACGGTAATAAAATAGATTGGATAATCTATTGGTTCGTCAAGATGAGGACTTCCGAAAACAATCAGGACAACAGCTAAATATTTAATAATTTCTTCTAAACTAGCCCAAATTACAATAGCGATATTATTATTATTAACAAAAATACCACTCACTAACTTTTCCAAAGGAAGAATAATAATAACCACTACTATTCCTAAAATAAAAGTTAGAGCCAATAGCCCCTTAGGTTCTGGTTTTTCTTTATCTTCTTTTAACCAAAACCAAAGCCAAAGGAAAGAAGGAATTAATCCGCCTAAAATAGCATACCCAATTGTTTCTAATGTTATTCCTTCCATTATTTATTCCATGGTTCAACCATTAATAAATTTTTATTATTAGGAATTATTGACCAAATTTCCTCGGTAATAAATGGCATAAACGGATGAAGAATCTTTATATTAATTTTTAAAATTTCTAAAAGAGTCCATTGTTTTGAAAGACGATCATTAATTGATCCATTTTTAATTATTTCTTTACTTTCCTCAATAATGACATCAGCAAATTTATGCCAAAAATAATGATAAACTTTTTCTCCAGCTAGATGAAAACGGAAATTTTCCATATCCGCGGTGATGTCAGTGATAAAAGTTTTTAAATTATTAAGAAGATTCTGGTCGTCTTGGGTGAGGGTTGGTTTATTATTTACATCTAATTCATTTAAATTGGATAAGACAAATCTAGTTGCATTCCAGATTTTGTTAGCGAAGTGTTTATAGCCTTTGATCCTATTTTCAGCTAAAGCTAGAGATGTTCCGGGGGTATTCCCAATAATTAAAGCTATTCGGAAAGCATCTGTTCCGTATTTTTCGGTGAGCTTAATTGGGTCAATAACATTACCCTTACTTTTACTCATTTTTTGCCCCATGGCATCAAGGACTAATCCATGAAGATAAATGGTCTTGAAAGGAACTTTATTAGTAATATATAAACTAAGCATAATCATTCGAGTAACCCAAAAAAAGATAATTTCCCCAGCGGTTTCCATAACATCAATTGGATAAAATTCTTTATAGTCCTTTGAATTAGGATATCCAAGACTAGCAAATGGCCATTGTCCAGAAGAGAACCAAGTGTCAAAAGTGTCTGGATCTTGATTGACTTCTCCTGAACATTTTGGACATTTAGTGATTTTATTTTTAATATCTACAATTCCAGAGTCGCACTTTAAACAAAGTTTAGCTGGGATCGGAATTCCCCAAATAATTTGTCGAGAGATATTCCAATCCATTATATTATTGAGCCAGTGTAAAGTTATTTTTTTATAATGAGAGGGAAGATAGGTAATTTTGTCTTTTTCTACAACCCCCATTGCCTTTTTGGCTAGGGGTTTCATCTTGATAAACCACTGACTTTTAATTTGGGGTTCAATAATGGTATGACACTTATAACAAGTTTGGACAAGATGTTTATAATTTTCCTCAATTTTTTCAACCAATCCTTTTTTCTGTAATTTTTCAATAATCATTGCTCTGGCTTTTTTTATATTGATTCCTTCGAATTCTCCGGCAATTGGGAGTAATTTTCCATCAAAATCAATAATTTGTTTTTTATCTAAATTATGTCTTTCCGCTATTTCAAAATCTACACGGCTGTGCCAAGGGGTAATAGTCATTACCCCGGTTCCAGTTTTCATATCAATTGCCTTATCTTTTATGATAGTGGCGGTGATTGGACCGTTAATCCATTCTAAATCTATTTTTTGACCAGGCTGATAATCTTTATATCTTTTGTCATTTGGGTGCATCACTACATATTTATCACCAAATTTAGTTTCTGGTCTAGCAGTACTAATAATAAAAGGGCCATATTTTAAATAATAATATTTATCTTCCTGTTCCTCATCTTTTGTTTCAAGATCTGACAATGAGGTTTGATGTTTAGAACACCAATTTATTATTTGCTTACCTCGATACAAAAGTTTGTCATCAGATAATTTTTTAAATGTTTGATAAGTTGTTTCAATAATATCTTTATCAAGAGTAAATTTTTCTCTTGACCAGTCGCAAGAAGCGCCAAGTTTTTTTGTTTGTTCTTCCATATTTTTTTTATTTTTTAGGGTAAAATCTAGAATTTCATCATATAAATCTTTTGGGTTCATTCCAAATCGTGAACGCCCCTCTTTTTCCAGTTTTTTTTCATAAACTACTTGAGTTTCAAATCCCGCATGATCGGTCCCAGGGAGCCAAAGAGATTTAAATCCAGCCATCCTTTTATATCTGATCATAATATCTTCAATAGTTAAAACTAATCCATGTCCGGCATGAAGAGACCCATTAGCGTTAGTTGGGGGCATGAGAATGGTAAAAGTTTTCTCGCGTTTCCCAAGCAATTTATCTGGATTTAAAAAACCGCTTTCTTCCCAAAGCTTATAAATTCTACCCTCTACCTCTTTTGGATCATAGGGTTTCAATAATTTTTCCGAAATCATCTCTATAATAATAACATTTTTTAGGATAATCTTAAATTTCCTTCAGCGGAAAGGTCTTTTATATTTAATGTTTTATTTTTTATTGATCTAAGATATCCAGCGATAGCAATCATTAAAGCATTATCAGTAGTCATTTCAATAGTTGGAAAAAATAATTGAATATTATTTTTTTGGCATGTTTTTTTAAAGGCTTCCTGAATTTGTTTATTGGCGGAAACACCGCCACCCAAAATGACAGTTTTTATTTTATATTCTTTAACTGCCCGTATGGTTTTTCTAATTAAGACATCAATTACGGCCTCTTGAAATTCTTTAGCGATTTCTATTTTTGTTTTATTGGTCAGTCTTGGTATTTTTTTTACTTTATATAAAACAGCAGTTTTTAACCCAGCAAAAGAGAAATCATAATCATTGGAATTTATCATTGGGCGAGGTAATTTAATCTCAGAATTTTCTTTTCCTTTTTCAGCTAACTTTGAGATTTCCGGCCCACCGGGATAGGGGAGACCAAGAAGTCGAGCAACTTTGTCGAAAGCTTCACCAACGGCATCGTCACGAGTTTGTCCAATGATTTTATATTTGAACCAATTTTTCATTAAAACTAATTCAGTATGTCCACCAGATATCAGTAAAGCCATTATTGGAAATTGGAAATTAGAAATTAAAAATTTTTCTTTGTTTTGATTAACCAAGGCGGAAAAGATATGTCCCTCCATGTGGTTGATGGGAGAAAGAGGTTTGTTCCATTTCTCAGATAATTTTTTGGCAAAATTAATTCCAGTCCATAAAGCTGGTTCTAGCCCCGGGCCGTAAGTAATAGCAATTAAATCAATTGGCGGATTATCTTCCGAATAATTAGTTTCTTTAAAAACTTCTTTTAAAATAATTGGTAAATTTTTTAGATGTTCTCTTTTAGCCAACATTGGGTAGACACCCCCGTATTTTTGATGAATATCAATTTGAGAAGAAACCTTGTTGGCCAAAATAGCAAAACTTAGCTTATCAATTGATGAACCTTTGGCCTTTACTATACTAATGGCCGTCTCATCACAACTTGTTTCAATAGATAAAATAATCATAAATTAAATTCCATTATAGATTATCCAAAGGACTTTTAATTTTTAACTTTGATAGATCTGTTATATGCGTGTAAATTTGCGTGGTTTTGATATTTTTATGACCCAATAGTTCTTGCACGATTCTTATATCAGTTCCACTTTCTATCAAATGAGTGGCGAAAGAATGCCTTAAGGTGTGAATACTAGCCGGTTTATTTATTTTTGTTTCTTTTATCGCCTTTTTGAAAACTTCTTGAACGCTTCTGGTCGTATATTTATTGCCGTTCATGCCCTCAAAAATATATTTTTTAGGTTTGTATTTTTTATAATATTCTCTCAATAAATTTAAAAGATTTTCTGACAACATAATCTCTCTGTCTCTATTACCTTTACCATTAACAATTCTTATGGTCATTCTGTTTGAATCTATATTCTCTATTTTTAAGTTTGTCAATTCTGAAACACGCAAGCCCCCGCTGTAAACAGTTGAAATAATTGCCCTGTGTTTAATGTTTTTTATCGAATCGATTATTTTTTTAACGTCTTCTTTTGCCAAAACCTTTGGGAGCTTACTTTCATATCTGTCGGGATAAATATAATTTATTTTTATATTCTTATTGTAAATCGTCTTATAGAATAATTTTATTGCGCTGACGATCCCTTTTTGCGAAGAAAAAGATATATTCTCGTCTTTTATTTTGTGTTCCAAATATCTAAAAACATCATCATTGGTAATTTCTAATATTTTCTTATTTTTAAAAAAACTTAAAAACAAGTTAATTGCTCCCATATATACTTTTCTTGTATTGGGAGAATATCTTTTTATTTCCAATAATCTACCAAATTTCACAATTTGTTCCTTGTGCATAGCTTTTATACACTAGCACAATAAAAACCAAAAACCTATAATGAAGTATGTGGATATTTACGAAACCTAGTCGAACTTCGTAAATCCGGGTGTTAGCCGAAATATTATTTACTCTCCTAAAAAATTATAAATGATTAACTTTATTTAATTATATGGATCTGAAAGAGCTAAAAGTGTTCAAAAAGGACGAAAGAGGTGTGATCTATGACTGTGGTAAAGTAAAATTTATTGCTAGAGATAAGGGCACTATTAGTGCTGACCACACACATGATGAATTTGAAATCCTTTACTTATTAAAAGGTAAAATAGAATTAACAATCGGCGATGAAACCAAAATTGTAGAGGCCCCCATCGAAATAACAAT
>Ga0155756_116_pt1 | contig 2181 bp, 2 predicted proteins | sample RifCSPlowO2_01_FD_107410 | JGI IMG/M metagenome (GOLD analysis project Ga0155756, IMG submission 107410) | Candidatus Nomurabacteria bacterium RIFCSPLOWO2_01_FULL_33_24
AAATTCGGCGGGATTCGGGTTTCCGCCCCGCAGGAGGGTGCGGGAGGAATGCGGGGCGGATTCTTTTCGGATTTTTGGCGGGCGGGCTAGGAATTCACAGAACCATGAAAAACTTTTGAATTATCATTTTCTTGATATACAAATTGGTTGTTTTTATACATATCTAAAATAATTTTTTCCGTATCGTTAAGATTAGAAAAAGGTTGTAGATTCTCAAGAGAATTTACAGGTTGAGATATTGTCATATTTTGTCCATCAGTTTGAAATTCAATCGTCAAAATACCATTTTCAATTTTGGAATTTGCAACATGCAAATTCCATCTTGTCTGGGCAATTTCTTTTGTGTTGAGTGAGTTATCTTTATCCTTATATCCTAAATACAAAGTATCAATACCAAATGAAGTTCCATTTTCACTGCGATATATCATATACGACATATTTTCCTCTGCACCCTGAATTGGTGTTGGTAGTAAAGTCATATCGTATCCCATACGAATTGCTTTTCTTTGTACAACATCAGCATAAAGGTCTTTTGAAACTTCATTGTCTATTTTCTCAAGCGTCTTCATATACTCTTCTTGTTTTTTTGAAATTGATTCTTGAGCAAGCGAGACAGATTCAATTTTTACATCAGGGAACGCTTGAGAGAGTATATTTCTAACTGTTTCTTTGTCTGCCTCACCAAAATCTTGAGATTGACCATAAACAACCAATTTTCCTTCTTCATTTTTTATCCAACCACCACCGAGTATTTTCAAATCTTTTCCATAAAGTTTTCTACAAAAATTTGCGATATCTCGATGAAATGCTCTTTTTTCAATCGGTAGAGCGATAATATAATCTCTTTGGTCTTCGTCTTTCATGTGAACAAATTTATCCGGACGACTTGGGTCACCAAGTTTAAGCAACACTTTAGGAGTGTCAATATTTTCTGGTATATCTTTTATTATTCCGACACGATGAACAAGTTCCTCGTCGGATTCGGGTTTAGAATAAAATTGCTCAATTTTTTCATTAAGTGAAAATTTTTCTTTGAGATTTTTATTATGTTCAATGTTTGATTGTTTTGGTGTTTTTTCCATTTACTTATTTTAGTTAGAAAAAATAAATGTCAAATTAAAATTTCTATCTATTCTTCCACTTAAATGGATTTTACTATTTGGATGATTTTTTATAAATTCAGTAAGAAATTCTTTTGAAAATCCTTCTTGAATTTTTTTGCCGTCTTTTTCCATCCAAGCCATTCCATTATTATTGTTAAAGACAGTTTTATATTCCTCGCTTTTAACGGCAAAGGAACTAGGATTAGCTTGGTCAACAATAGCTAAAGCTGTTTCTGGCTCTATCGCTTCATTTTGCCAAGCAGCAAATCCGAAATAGTCAGCCTTGCGAATATTCTTTTTTAGAAGTTCGTTTAGAATAAACAAATTAGTTTCTTTATTTTCTGCTGGCTTGTAACCTATCCCTATTAAGAATCCCTCAATAGCGGATTTAATTTCATAATTGGAAATTGTACCTGAGCCCTCTTCTCCAAGAACTAGGCTTCCAGCACCTTTTAATTTGTCGTTAATTATAAAATCTTTTGCCATTTCTTTTAACTCACCTTGAGAAAAGTGTAAGTCTTCGGCAAGAGTTTCTTTTTTATAGAGTTCTTTAGATTTTTTATATTCAAAATATTTACTTAAATCTCCTTCTTTAATTGAATTTCTTAATTCTTTAAAGAATTCAACTCTTTCTGGGCGTTTTTCAGAATTTACATCTTCTGCAATTTTATAACGCGTTGTATTTTTTTCTTCACTTAAAACTGTCTGCGCCATTTCTGGATCAGTTTTTTTCATTTCTTTTAAATCATCTGCAAGCTTATCTCTATATTCTTTAGAATCAAAATTTGGTTTTTCCATAGCACTGGTTGTGTTAATTTTCTGGAGAAGCAAAAAGCTCCTAGCCAGCGATACTCCAAAGAGTACCCATAACCGTTTCCAGCTATGACACAACCAGTGCGAACTCTGACTAGGAGTTCTTTATACTGGTTGTGTTTCGCGACCATACCACTTTGGTTTTTAAGGGCAAAATGGGTTAGGTCTTTCTATTAAATTGACTCTTTAAGGATAGCATTTTTGTCTAAAAAATACCATAACTTGTCAAGGGGAGCAATCTTGTGCGCGAACGGGTGGGTGGGTC